>Ga0255752_10000715_pt1 | contig 40685 bp, 51 predicted proteins | sample 011ome_25_FD_179952 | JGI IMG/M metagenome (GOLD analysis project Ga0255752, IMG submission 179952) | Coastal salt marsh microbial communities from the Groves Creek Marsh, Skidaway Island, Georgia - 011512CT metaG (version 2) | ecosystem: Environmental > Aquatic > Marine > Intertidal zone >...
GCTTCCTAGAGGGTTTATTCTTGTTGTTGACGGAGTATATCGGCTAATTCTTCCGCTCTCTTGCCAACTTGACGGGCATAGCGTGAATCTAGGAGTTCTTTGGCTGCTAGTTCGTATTGACCGGCTTGGATAGCACCAAGCATGAGTTGGAACTTCATCAATCTACTGATACCCATGTTGAAACAGAGGTTCACTAGGGTCTCTTGGACTTCTGTAGGTAAGTTTTCAAAGTAATTTAAGCGTTCCATGAGTTCATTGAGGCAAAGCTCTATGTCTTCATCAAGCATCTGCATGGCTGTCTCTTTAGAAATCCCTCTGTCTTCGATGTTTCGACCTACTCCTAGAGTTAATTTACCCGCTGTACATTTGTAAGGGAGTAATTTTAAACCTTCATGGCGTATCAGAGTGTTTCTGAGGCGTTTTGCGTTCATTTTTTAGGAAAACCTTTTTTCATTGCTGAATATGATTTTGCAGAGACTGTGCTTTTCGCTTTGGTGTTTGATGTACCGGCTTTTTTCTTGGCGTTGATGTTGGCGTAAAGACCTTTTTTCATTTAGAAACTCCTGATTTCTTTTCGTATGTTCTCAACGCACCCATTCCCAAAAGGCTGAGAACAAGAGGCATTAGGCTGTCTAGTGGTAGTTCGGGGAGGGGTTGGGTCTGGACATTGAACACTGTCAGTCCAAACAGAATGAATTGTTTAGCTACATATTCCCAGAATATAGCCAAGGCACATGACATACCTATAAGTGGTCTCCAAGATCGCTGCATGATCCCCCCGATGCCTGTGGCTGTCGATTTGGAATCTGCTAGGTTGATCTCCATCTGCTTGAGTTTTAGTTCGTTCTCAAGGGACTGGAGTTTTACTTGGACTTGGGCTTTCTCTTCGTCACTTGTGTGTAGATCGTCAATGATCTTACCGACAGAGCCTACAAGACCGCCTGATAATAGTTCTGTGATCATGTTAGTGTCCCTTTCTTCAAAGGTTCGCATTTCCAAGAGATAGCTTTCCAGCCATTCATGTACTCGTGAACGGCAGTCGCCATCTCCATAGCTCTATTTTCACATTGGTTATAAGTTGTGATTGGGTGCCTAGTGTTTTCTAGTTCTAAGCAACGCTGCGGGTCTGTTATGAGACACGCTAAGACAAGGACTTTGTACATCATAAAGCCCCCGTGAAAATCATCATAAATAGGATTAAACCAGCCAGTGCTATACCTACACACGCTGCCCAATAGAAGGCTATGAGACAGCTATCTATGAAAGCTTCACGCTCTCTAATAGCTTGTTTCCTTGCTTCCACCCTTTGTTTTCTTACTTCGGCGCAATACTTGACATAATCGGGGTACATATTTGGACGACCCAAGAAAATCATCATCTCGCGCAGCTCAGTTTCTTTAGCTTTGATCTGATCCCTTGCCAGAAAACTTTCTAAATCTGAGTTTGCTGGGTTATTTTTAGAACCATCTTTTCGGGCTTGGTTATCGATAGCGTCTTTTGCGTTAGTGAAATCGGAGATGGCTTTCCCTGCGTTTGCAAGGTCTCTCCCGTTCTCCACACATTTTTTTAAAATAGAAAAAGCGGCATTAGCCGCCGCCAGTTCTGCCAGCATTTTGAGTACCCCGCTAATGCGTAAAGTTGGTCTCCTCATTGTTCTCACTGGCATCGAACATAGGAAGGGATGCTGCGAGGTTAGCCAGTGGGCTATCCTGTGCAGCTACTGCTTCAATTCCATTATCCTTTAGGAATTTTGTTGCCACAGATAACTCTGCGGCTGTGGCTTCCCCAGATCGGACACGGCTCAAGAGTTCTTGAGCTATGCCTTCATGGAGATCACCAAGTGTTTTACTGGATGCTGCCATTGTTACCTCTGTCTGTTATTTGTTTAACTGTGCGACCACAGCCAACACAGTATTTTCCCTCATGGTCTAGCTTGCAGACACCAATACACGGTGACTTCATACTTTCATTAACAGGGATGCAGCGAGGCCAACGACTATTACCGTTGACCCCATAATCATTGCTTCTAAACGCCACATACGCTTGTCCAACATAGACAGTTGGTTTTCCACGTTAGCGTAGCGAATAGCACACTCTTTCTCGTGCGCCTCAAGTTCAAGGGCGACACGCAATTCTGGTGTGACTGCTTGCTCTAGCTTCATGGCTTCGGATTAGCAGTTTTGATCTCAGTTACTTTAGTTTGCCAAGCGTCTAGGCCGTTTTCAGTGATAAACTCAAGTTGGCTTTCGACCGTGCCGTACTCATTCATTCGAGCTTGCTTCCAATCTGGTATGTCAGCAACCTCAATTGTGGGTTTAGCTGAAGCTGTCGATTTGAAACCAGCAGTTGCAAAGCTAGGCGCAACGCCTTGTTTTGGGGCATACTGGTGCGCTAAGTCGTCAAGCTCAACTTCGGTCATGTCTGCGGCTAGTACCAACTCAGCCCAGCTATTGTCTGCGTACCGCACTGTGGCAATACCATTAGAAATCTTCTCAATATTATATGCGGTCATGCGACTGCTCCATGTAAAGTTCCTGTGTTATTCATTGTTACTGATGTTCCAGTCACGGCTGCGCCAGCGGCCCCACCTGACTGACCCGCTGCGCCGCTAGTTACGTTACCGTTTGCACCAGCCGCAGAGTCAGATGCTGCTGTGCCTAGAGCACCACCATCGGTTCCCGAAGATCCAGTGCCAGCGTTTGTCCCGCCAGCCGCACCTGCTGTACCGCTTGTAGCTGATTGGTTATAGCCAGCCCCTACGCCAAAGGTGCCGCCAGCACCGCCTGTTGTAGATGTGGTTGTGGTTATTGGCCCATGCCTTGTGATAGTGCTGTTGTATTCGCCATTGTTGGTAAATGTTGAACCAGCTAAATAACATGCGCTACACGTTGGAAAAGAAACAACTTGACCACCCCATCGATATGAGTAGCCGCTTTCGTTGTCATAGAAAACCCGATGATTTGCATCGTTCCGGTTTTCAGTACCTTGTACTGTAGTGCTTGTGGAGCCATTGCCGCCAACCGACCCATTCGCCCCGCCCCCACCACCACCAGAAATCTGGCCTGTGTTGTTGATCGTAACGCCTGAGACAGCGTTGTTGATTGCGTCACCTCCGGCTGCTCCCGCTGAAGCACCGCCGAAGCCAATGACTGTTCCAGCGTTGTCAATCTCAAGAGTGCCAGCCATGTTGGACGGGATGATGATGGCTGCGCTTGAACCTGTGCCACCTATAGTAACGCCAGAACCAATGGTTAGACGCTTGGGTATTGTGCTTGTCCAGTTACCACCAAACAAGCTTGAGATGTCAATGTTAGTACCACTGGTTGCTGCAATTGCAATCTCGTTGACTGCGCCTCTAGCATTGGAAAGACCAAACGCCCCAGAGGTTGGGACATTTGTATTGTTGCTGGGAACATTAACACCATTGCGATAATATTCGGACATTGAATGAGGGGCTGTACCGCCAAACTCATCAACCAAATCGCTTATTGCGACTGGCCCACTTGAAGGGACTGGCATATCTAAACACTCCCAAACGCTGTAATATCATCAATTGCAGTAACAGCCCCATCAGTGCCAATCTTAAACTTGGCGGCACCGCTGTATGAGAAAATCATATCGTTACCACTTGCACCAATTGTCCACCCTGTTGGTAAACCAAACAAAGAGGACGCATTATCAAGTGCTGAATTAACAACATCGCCATTGCCGTCGAGTAGATCAGATAATGTCATTGCTTTAGTTGTTGCCATTATACACTCCCAAATGCAGTGACATCACCGACAACTGTTAAGTTGCCAGATGAATCTATTTTCATTTTGTTGGTTCCATTGTGTGTGAAGTAAAGAACATTAGAACTTTCTGTTACTGTCCACGCACCAAGGTCAACAGTTGTGGCTTCTACTGCGCCGGTTATTTTGGCACCTGTGGTAGTCGTTTCTAATTTCTTAGCACCATCGTAATACAAATCTACCGCAGCGTTTGCTTGACAAACGATGAAGTTTTCTGCGTTACCATCTTTTCTTTTTAAAGTCAGGCTGTCGGCTTGAACAATTAGATTGCCAATAACATTCGTTTCATTGATGTAAGAATGTCCTGCACCTGAGGGGTCATGGTAAATTTGCAAGTCGTTGCCAGCACCGAAGATAGCCTTGTCATTGTCAGCAAAGTCGATATCGTTTCCGTTGGTTTGTAAATCAGCCCCAAGCTGCGGAGACGTATCCTCTACTACATTGGCAATGCCAGCGGCAGGGAGATTGGTTAATCCACTTCCATCACCAGTAATAGCTGTCGCTGCTAGTGTGCCTGTGATTGCAACACCTGTGGAGGTTGTTTCTAGTTTTTCTGCTGCATCAAAGTACAAAGCTGTCTTGCCGTTTTGTGATGCAAACAAAACATTCTCACTGTTGCCAGCTTGGAGAACAATACCACCTTCAGACTTTAATCTTAGATAACCACCAGCCTTCTTTGAATGAACATAGCTGCTTGCTCCATCGGAATATACTTCAAGGTCAGTATTAGCACCGAAGATAGCCTTATCGTTGTCAGCAAAAACAACATCGTTGCCATTACTTTGTAAATCACCACCAAGTTGCGGCGTGTTGTCCTCTACTACGTTATCTATAGCGGTTAAATCCACTATTTGTTCTACTTTAATTTTTTGCGACATATCTATTCCTCGCTAACAACGATTGCATCCCAGCGCAAACCATCTTCATTCCAGACATAAAGTTCACCATCGTTAGGATGTTCTACTGGTGATTCCCATACCCAGTCTGTACTATTCAGTGTCCAAGAATTGTAGGGCTGTGGTGGATAGAAAACGTCTGCTTTCGCATCATAATTATAACCAATGCCAGCATAGTTTTGTCTTAGTGGAGTGCCACCCAGAGCATGAACACCGTTGAGTGTGTTGTAAGAAGTTTGAATCCAACTTCCAGCAGTGTTATCAACAAACGTGTCGAAGAAATCAGGTTCAGCGACTATTACGTTTATGACTTTGCCGTTTAATACTTTAGCAAAATGTCCCATTACTTATTCCTATACTGCATATCTAATTATAACTACGCCAGAACCACCGGCTTGAGCCGCTGCCACGTTAGTGGACGAGCCTCCACCACCGCCACCAGTGTTTACTGTTCCGGCTGAGATACCTGCGTTACTGTTTGCGCTGCCGCCTCCAGTGCCGCCGCCGCCTAGACCACCCGAAGAATTAACTGTGCCTGTGTATGTGCCGCCACCGCCGCCGCCTCCACGGTACACGCTAGTTCCAGAAATTACTGAAGACACTCCATCTCCACCAGCACCGCCTTGTGAGTTAGTAGAACCAGTACCAGTAGAGTCTGCACCTACTGCACCAGCACCGCCTCCTCCACCGCCGCCATGTGTCAAATTAGCTGGAGTGCTACCGCCATTAAATCCTTGACCAGATGTTCCAGAACCACCTGTTCCTGTGGCAGAGCCACTTGAACTGGCACCACCACCTGATCCACCTGATCCACCGATCCTATTTGTACCCCAGCTACCGCCACCGCCGCCGCCAAGCGAAGTGATGGAATTAAATACTGAGTCACTTCCAGACGTTCCTCTAGGATTGTTTGCACTTGAGCCGCCAGTTGCACCAGCACCTCCAGCACCAACGACGACAGAGAAACTACCAGCCGCTACGGTCATAGATGTTTCTGCGCTTATGCCACCGCCAGAGTTTTCGCCAGAAACATTGCTTCTATATCCACCAGCACCTCCACCAGCACCATGTTGACTACCTCCACCGCCGCCGCCAGCGACTACAAGATATTCAACTGTTCCACCGGCTGTGACTGTAAATGTACCAGAGCTTGTAAATGTATGGATTTTATATCCACCACTTTCTACAACAGTATCTCCACCAGTAGCAGCTACCGTAGCCGAAGAGCCACCGCCAGAGCTTGATGAGCCATCACCTACCAGCCGTGAAGATATATTTGCTCCAGTAAAAGGTGCAGTTGTAAATGTTAAGGTTGTTCCTGACACTGTGTAGTCAGTCGTTGGTCTTTGCATCAAGCCATTGATCGTAACCAAAAGATTGTCAGCGTTGTTTGGATTAGTAGTTAATGTAAACGCTGTTGTACTATTATCTCCAGTGAAGTTGTCTAGTGTAATAGCCCCACCGCCTACGCTTAAATTCGTAAGTTGAGAACCATCTAATGCTGGAAGCACCGAAGGAAAGCGTGCGTTAGGAAGCGTGCCTGATGTCAAGTCAGAAGCTGAAGTTGTTGCTGTAACTGTGGTTGCAATAGTCCCATTGCCAGCAATAGTAATGCCTGTCCCAGCACTAAACTGTCCGACTACATCCGTAATCCCATAACCTAAAACTGTCGTTGGCTTGCTAGTCAAGGACGAAAATGATTGCGCCGGAACAGACGTTATGTACCCTGCCCCGTTGGCAAGCTGATTGTTGTTGGTTGGTATGGTTGGAGTGCCTGTTAGTGAACCGTAAGCACCGTCAAAAGCATCGGTTATGCCATATGCAGATATGGTGGTCGGCTTGCCAGTCAAGGACGAGAATGATTGAGCTGGAACTGATGTTAAATAGCCAGCGTTGTTTGTCAGCACCGAAACATTGTCGCCGGACTGGAGTGCTGTCGATGCTAAAGAACCTTGCGCTGCTGTGGCGTAATCAGATGCCGCTGTAGTCGCTGCTGTACCTAGCCCAAGATTACCCCTCGCACTTGACGCTGATGATACGTCCGAAAGATTGTTGGTGTTTATCAAAGCTCCACCACTTGAAGCATAGGCTGCAACCCAGCTTGAGCCATTGTAAACTTTCATTAAGCTGTTTGTGTCATCCCACATCAACGCACCTGTTAAGAGTGCATTACCGTCATTGTCTGTAGTTGGGTTGCCACCACTGGTGTTTTTCGAGCCAAGATACCGATCATCAAAATCATCATAGCTTGAAGCCGCTTGATTTGCGCTGCTTGCCGCGCTAACCGCGCTGGCGGCTGCATTGGTTTGGCTGTTTAACGCTGCTGAAGCCGAAGAATTGGCTGCTGTTCTATCTTGACCTGTTGCCACACGGTCTGCTGCCGTGGCTGCTTTGTCCAAAGCAACTTGTGCAGCATCAGTAGAAACCTGAGAGGCGTCACTGACTGCTGCCGCTGCCGAAGCAGTTGATGATGCTCTGTCTAACCCAGTTTGCACCCTATCCGCAGCCGTTTGCGTGGCGTCGTTTCCAATTGAAGTAGCAGAGTTAGATGCCGCCGTTGCAGAATTAGCCGCATTGGTTGCTTGCGTGGTAGCCAGAGCCACCTGTGCTGCACCATTTGTTGTCGCCAAAGACGCCTGAGTTGTGGCAGTTGAGGCTGAGTTAGATGCTGATGAAGCTGAATTAGCTGCTGCGGTAACATCCTGACCAGTTTGCACACGGTCTGCGGCGGTTTGTATTTTATCAGCGGCTACTTGCGCTGCATCTGTGGAAACTTGCGAAGCATCGTTGGATACGGCAGATTCTGAAGCAGTTGTTGCGGCACGATCTAAGCCAGTTTGCACACGGTCTGCGGCTGTTGCTACTGCGTCTGCTGCTGTTTGTGTAACTGCATTACCAATTGAAGCTGCCGAAGCTGCCGCTGCAGTTTCACTTGAAGACGCATTGGACTCAGAAGAAGCAGCATTATTTTCACTAGCCAAAGCAGCAGCAGCAGAATTAGACGCATCTGTAACCGCTGAACCAATAGATGCAAGAGAATTCGCAGAAGATGTTGCTGAGTTCGCAGCATCTGTCGCTGATGTTGCAGCATCGGTTACTTTTTGATCCAAAGATACTTCTTGCACAGATGTAAACTTAGTAAACACCTCAACCAAAAGCACATCATTTAAGGTTGCGGGTGCGTTTAGAACAATCGTATTGCCAGTAATGTAATAATCATTAGTAGAGCTAGTACCAATCGTTAGACGAACACCGTTCTTGTAAACGAGTGTATTGCCATTTGTGTATATAGATAACGTGTCACCACTATCATCAGTAACAAATGATGTTTGACCTGCTGTTGCAGTAAATACATGAGTTTTGGTTAAAGCATCTAGATAAGTGCCAGCAATTTCCCACTGATCTGTAGACGCCACATAAACTCTTAGTTGAGTGTTAGCAGTATCATACCAAAGATCACCGTCAGTAGGAGATGTTGGAGCGGTTGCTCCTGAGTTAAATGACTCTTGAAAAGTAGCCAGCGCAGCGTTTGCTGTTGCTGCGTTTGTCACGGCTGAAGTGACAGAAGACATGTTATTACTGACATACTCAATATGTAAAATATTGTTATTGACACTTTCTACGGCTGCGATATCTACAGAATTTAGTTGTGCTTTGTCACTTAGGGTTAACCAAGTGTTCTCAAGGTAACCTTTTGTCGCAGCGTCCTGTGCGTTCACAGGGTCAGCTACGTTCTTAATAACCTTTGTTAAAGCATCGAACTTGTCATCGTTATCGATACCCATACGGGACGCATCGTTATCTTTCACCTCTTGAGCGATATACAGTAACTGATTTGTGTTAGCGTTCAAAGCAGACGCACGGACAACCGCACCATCAGCGAACACTGTCGCTGCGGTGTTAGTCGGTGTAATCCGTGCAATCTTTATCACAGAGCCTGACGGGACTGCACCACCCCCAGCGATTAAAGTAACGTCAACGTGGGTGTCATCAGTTAGTTCAAAATCGTAGAGAGATGCCACATCGGTTGTATCAACCCCATCAACAAACACTGCTATATGGGTTCTATCTAGGTAGTCAAAGGTGATAAGGTAGTTAACTTCAGTACCATCACCAGTATAGGTCACATTAGCTAGTGCCATTTACTATTCCTCATCTTGGGTTATTTACATCTAAGAAGCGATTTTTATTTCTTGTTGCGTCACGTTTATCTCTAAGTAACTGCTTGAACTCAGGGCTTTGACGCTCCAATTCTCTTTCAGCCCTTAACCTGAACCGCGACCCGATTTCTTTTAAACCATCAACTCGTGGCCCTGTGTTATCCTGATCTGGGTCTTGCATACGGGCGTACCGATCTGATTTAACAAAGGCTTCCATAGTTTCGCGTAGGTTCTTCCCGTTGATCTCTAATTCCCCAGATAACTCAATCCACTTGTCGTAATAGGATTGCGTATCGTTAAACATGAGGTCTTTGAGATCACGGTAACTGTCTACCTTCGTGCTTGTAGGCAGACCGAAACCACCAGTTCCGGTGAGTTCAGACAAACGTGTTAGTTCGTTTTGGAGTGGGTCTGGCGCAAGTACAACAGAGGCAAACGGGTTCATTCTGTTTTTGTTTGTCAGGATGACTTCACCCATAAAGTTACGCCGCCTGTCGATATCACTGTTCATACCAACCCTGTTAAGAACAGCATCAAACACACCGCGAATTTCACGTTGATATTGATCATTCTGTGTCTGCGGGATGATGTTAGGTATAAAAGAGCCGATTGTACTGTTTACAAACTTCTCCATAGCTCGACCGTCTTTATCGTTCAATGCGTCTACAAAACCAGAGATACCTTGCGTAAAGGTCTTGTTAATAGTGTTTTCCATGAAAGCACTGAGAACGGCAAATGATGCGTCTTTTGCCCACTCTACACTGTCAGGGTTATCCTCATCGAACTGATCGTGAATGATGTACTGAAAGTCAGCCACAAGAGCTAGAGGGTAGGTGAAAGGTTCAAGTCTCTGATATGGTGTCCAGATTATTTCGCCTGTTTCTTCATCTACACTTCTAAAAGAGTAAGGTTGATTAGTCTTCAACCACTCTTTACGCACCTGTGGGTCTTTCGGCCCACCACCTGTCATGCGCCCTGATTCAGCCATCATATAGCCCCAGCCCATCATTGCTGTACCGATGGCTTGCCTACCAAGTGCTTGGTGTCTGCGTAGACCACCAGCGGCGATATCATCACGCCACCTTTTAGACATCATCCCGACCACAGGTATCTGTTGGAAACCTTGAGATAGGATGTTGATTGGTGTCCTAACAAACGGAAGAATGATACGCACTAGAGGGCTATTGATTGCCATCTGTTGGATTGCGTACCCTAGTGTCCCACGTTCTAGAGGTTCAGTGAAGGTACTACGCTGTGCTTGTAAAAGCGCATCAGCATCAGCCGCGCCACCGTTCTCATCGAACTTAGAGGCAATCTTTTGTTTGATTGCAGCTTTTCGTTGGAGAGGGGGTGTCCCGTCAATCAGAGTTTCAAAGTGAGCGTCAGCAAAGACACGGCCTCTGTAAGCTGATTGTTTGAAGAACTCATCAACAGTGAGAAGGAAACGGCTAGGGGCTGTAACAATAGTATCTACGGTTTTACCCACAACCCCTTGTGTAAGGGAGCCTTGGGGAACTTCGATTTTACTGTTAGAGATATCTAGAACGCTGTCGCTTGTCTTCAGAACCGACCCAGCCGCTTTGATGCTTTCAGTAAAACCACCAAGCATACCTTGATATGTCCGTATAGCGTGTAAAGCACTGCGTCTTCCGTTTTTACTGTAGATGGTAAGGATACCACCGATAAGTTGCTGAGTAGGTATCAGGAGTACATTTGTTCCACTTGAGATTGTGTTCACAAGCTGTGTACCTGTCCCAGACAACATGGCGTTGATACGGAACTTATTAGCCATATCGAACATACGTCTTGCTGTACCGATTTTCTGTATCTCTTGGAGAGGTTTGACGTAATCACCTTGTGCTAAACGAGTGATAATCTCATCCGCATCACGGATCAAATCACCGCTTTCTTGAGCGATGATCTTAGCGATCCTTGGGTCACCCTTTCGCATGACTTGCATAGCTCTCATAGCTCTGGCGATATCTGAGCGTTGCCCTTGTGCCATAGCGATGACGTTTGCCGCGAGTTCACGCAGTTTCATTACGTCAATCTTGGCTTCTTCAAGGCTCTTGTACCCTGCTTCTGTTATCTTATTGGCATCAGGGGTGATACGCTGGTCATCGATCATCTTAGCTAGTTTGGTGATGTGATTTGTCAGAGATAACGCATAGTTCTCTCTAGCCATCAGTTGTGCAGCCATTGATGAAGGATCGTTGAAGCCCTTAACTGAATCTAAGACTTCATTGACGTTACGTCCTGTCATCTCAGCTAGGTTTGTGGCTATACGTCCAGCTTCCTGTTTCCACGCGGTCACAGTGGTTGTCTTGTTCTTTATCTTGAACTGTTTAGCCAACACTGTGGCATACGCTGTAATCTCAGCATCCACTGAATCGAATGAATCAATCAGTTTTGGAGTACGCCAACCCATGTCAACAAAACCACCGTTGCGTACTTCATCGGCCGCTTGAACAATTTGTTGCTGTTGTTGAGCGGTGACTGCAAAGGCTTCTTTTGGTCTCTTTGGGGCGTTATTAGCGAAATCGACATCAACAGCATCAGCCATTTGTTTATCGATATTCTTTTGACCTACAGTCCTGTTATCGAACATATCAAGCTGATTAGGGTCAGCCGGATCAACTTTTGTGATAGGCTCTGGTTCTACAACTTCAGGTTTCTTTGGGTCTTTCCCTAGTTTTTGTTTAGGGAATAACTCAGCCTGTGTTCCGTTATTGAAAGCTGTAGGTGTATCAGGGCGGGTCTGGTCTAGTTGCTGAAGATCATTGTCTAGTTTTTCGATAGTTTCAAAGATTGCGTCAGCTTCTTGTTGATCACCGCGCCTCATGGCTTTGACCAGTTTGCCTACAGCCAAACTCAGCGGGGCAAACACAAGAGTGTCTTCTAGCATATTCTTGAAACGACCTTCTAGGTCACTGTCGTTTGGATCACTTTTCAGGTAGTCAATGACGTACTCGTCAGGAACTCCTAATTCAACTAGGAAGTCTGTGAGCCGCCCTTCATTACCCTCGTAAGCCACACCGATAGCGGCTGCACTCTTGGCGATTTCACCTGTTACTTTAGCCGCGCCAGTTGCTTTTGTAGCTGTTTTGATACCAAGGAGAGGTTTGGCTGCTTTAAGAACCTTACCTACGCTTATTAAACCACCTACAAACTTAGAACCCTCAGTAGCGAATGTTCCAGTCACTGTATCATCTTTACCGATGTCTACGCCAAGCCAATCAATTTTCCCTTCACGGAGATAATCTATCGCTTGTTCTGAAAGTGGCTTCTCACCTCTCGCGTACCTAGCTGCGATCTCATCACCAGATAAGTATGAAATACGATCAAGGATGGATTTGTTATCCTTGTTCTCCAAATCAAACACAAAGTCACCTACTTGTGAAGTTACTAGCTTGTAAGGGTTTGTGACACCACCTTCTGCAAGGCCAGTTGCCACAGATATAGGAGACCTTAAAAGACCTTCCCCGATGTCTGAAACAACATCCATAGCTGTATCTGTCCAGCTTGACCCTGTTTCTTCAGGGATTGAAGGAGAGGCGACAGGGGCGGCTGTTTTCAAACCTAATGATACCTCTGCTTGTCCTGCACCGTATAATTCATCAAACGCTGCACGGGCCGCAGGGCTATCATTTTCCGCAAGATATTGCTCTGCGGATGCTGGAATAGCTTCCATCAGTCACCTCTCATTTAAGTGATTTCTATTTTTTGTTATTGAAGGCTTTCGCCGCAGTGTCATCACCGCCTAGCATTGAACTGATTGCATCTAGGGCTGATGTAGCTCCCGCGCTCAGTTGATCACTGAGTGATATGGAACTAGAGGTTCCATCCGGTTGTGGCACAGCGATTGGTGACACGGTTTTGGTAGTCCCTGTGTTACCTGAAGGTTGTGCTAGGGGTGGTTGTGCAGATGTCATAGAGGGGGCTGTGGTTGTAGCTGCCGGTTGCGCTGGGGTGTTTCCAGCCGCCGCTGCGACAGCTTGTAGCATCGCCGCTTTTGCAACTTCTTTAGCGTCTGCAACTGCTTTAGCTTCTTCTTCCTGTTCTCTGCGCTCTGCGTCAGCTTGTTCCGCTAAAGCTCTCTTAGCTTCGTTATCCTGTTGAACTTTAGCTGTATAAGCTCTCTGTAACGGCCTAGGTAATGATATTCTCTCACCTTCTGGGGCTGTAACCTTTTTTGACACAGTTTCATAAAAAGCACGGTCTTCTAACATCTCAGTAAAGACAGTTTCAGCGACCTCGTGATATTTTTTAGTTACAGCCGTGGCATCCATGCCTGTTGTATCAATACCCGCTGTTGCGATAGCCATCCTTGCTTGGAAGTCTGTGCTATTGTTCCCAACAGTATAATCACCCGTACCATCGTTTTTTAAATCCAAAGCTCTTTTCAAACCGGACACAATTGGTGTGTGGGATAGTTTAACTTGTGGGTTATTCAATAACACCTTTGGGTCTTTTTCGTCTTTAGCCACCTCAGAGTACAACCGACCAACAGTGCCTTCGGACAACTGAAATTTGTTCTTTTCAATAATTTTATTGAGTTCCGCTATACGACTTGCTTTATCAAGTCTCTTGAACTCATCACTGTATATCCGCGCATTTATCACAGCCAAATCTTTAGTCTCTTGCACAGGATCAACGTAGTTTTTAAGTGAGAGCATCTGTGACTTAGCAGCGTTGATTGATTTGAACACCTTTGGATATTTCGCGATTAAGTCAGGGGTAATACTTCTAGTATCAAAGTTACCGATAGCAAATTGACTTAAATACTGCCCTAGGAATTGAGCTTCTTCTGCTTTTCTGAGCGCAGTAGCTTCTTTTGCTAAAGCTGTATCTTCAGCATCACGTTCATCACGATGGTTCTGGTAAGATGTTTCAACAGCCACTCGTTGCTCTGGTTTAAGCTTGAGTAACCCATTGTCACTACTGTCCATAATTAACTGATACAGACCATCATCGTCATAGGCATCAGCGGTTGCTAACAGGTCTTTTACAACTTGTTCTTTAATCTTACCGCCATCTAAGCCCTTACGAGCCGCCATACCGATCTCATTATCGATATACCCAAATAGGTATGTACCGTCAGGGTCATACGATGGGTGTGATGGATTTGTTGTGTTTCTGTTGAGGACAGCTTGATCAATACGTTCAAGGATATTATCTGTTTCCTCTTGGATGATACGGTCACCAGTGTACTTAGCGTGTGCAGCGGTCATGTTGTGCATTGCTTCGTTAAACACAGGCATAGCACCCGCGATAGCGAACTGGTTGTCCCCTACTTGGGAACGGGCTTCACCAATCTTACCAGCCATCCAGTTTTGGAAGTCTTGGGGATCGTTACTGTTCTTACCTTCCCAAGTATCGTACTCAGTCTTCCAAGATGTGTACTTCTTCTGCGCCCATAGTTTCGACTGTCCTTCTCTGAAGGCTGTCATAAACGCCAAGCTCTCTTGCGGGTACAGTTCTTTAGCCTTGATCTTTGCAGGGTCTTTACCCGCACTATCGACCAGACTAGCCATCAAGCCGCGTTGCTTGTCACTCTCATCTTGGAGTTTCTTCTGACTATCAGCGATGTCACCGGCTAGTCCAAGGGCTTTAGATAAACCTCTTAGGCCGCTTGTTTCTTTTACCTGAGTGGCGTAAGTGGACACAGGGGTAATTGAAGATTGAAATGCTCTTCGACCCGTACCAATACTAGCTTGGAAGGTTCGTGAATTAGTCGTAGCCATATCCTAAACCTTTCCTAAACTGTAGTGAAATACGAATCAAATTTACCATCACCAGCAGCTTTGCTCATCGGAGCAACTGCGCCCATAAGTGGGCTAGAGTTGTCCTTTGGTGCAGAGTTTATCTGGGATGTTACTTTGGCTTCTAGACCAGCCATGTTTATAGCAAACTGTGTCTGGCGGCTCTGAAGCTCTTGGTAGAACCGATTGTCTTCCCGCGCACCTTTGTTAACTACAGCAAATAGACCTTCGTTGACTGATGTACCGTAAACACCGCTGTCAGCGGCTTGGTTCATAACTTTTGATGCGTCATACCTGTTTGCTAGATGTAATTCATAAGCTTCTTGTACAGCCTGAATGTTTTCATCTGAGAATTGCTGTTGTGCAGCGTCTGATTCATTGTTGTTGCTTGCTATCGCAGATGCACGGTTACGCTCTGACAACCTGTTTTTTTCATTTATTTCAGCTTGTTTTTCAACGATGCCCGCACCAACCGATAGCGCAGTGCCAATATCACACATTACTTTGTATCCTCACAAATTCTATAAACGGCGCACCTATAGGGCCGTGGTTGAATCGCTGGATGAACTTAAAGCCACACCATTTCAACCAACGATGGTGAACTGTGTTTCGTGCATCCGTGATGTTTGTTAGGGCAGGGTATAAAGCTTGCATAACATCCACCCATTCCCTTGAGTGCCGCGCTAATAGCATACGGCACCTAGGGTTTTGGAGAATGTCAGTAGCTAACATCCAGACCTTCCCAATTAGTGGGTTGTCAGTGGGGCAGACCCCAAAGATGATCACTGGAACTTCGCCTAAACAAGCCACCTTCATGTAAGGGCTGAAAAGCTTTCCCATAAACATGGCTGTATGAGCGGATGCTCCTGATTGCGCCGCGATCTCATCTTTATCTGATTGTCTCATGTGATCAGCGATCCACACGAGGTCTTGGGGTTCTGCGTCCCTTACTGTGTACATATTATATCCTTTTAGTCCTTGGGTAGTACATTGCGTCCCACTCAATAGAACCAAACGCACATGGGAATGGTTTATCTGATGTCAATTTAATGACTACTTCAGTGTTCTTTGACATCACAGGGAACCTAAATTCACCTGTGTCAAAAGGCATTGTATCTAGAATGTTACTTGCAGCAGCAAAGATACGACCTGTGAACACATAGTAATTCTGGTTACGACTTGTGGGTTTAACTTCAGCCACAAAGTAAGAACTGTTCTGGTACAACACAGACATATAGCGGAGTTGCAAACGTCCATCTTGAATGGATACCTCACCACCACCAGCCTCGCCACGCACAAACTGTTCTGATACTTCAAATGAGAATGTATATGGAACGCCTACAGCCCAATCAGTGTTTGTCTCATCACCGACCATTGTGTAAGTGGTGTTGTTGACTTTTGTGACTGTGATGTTGTCACCATAAGGTAAAGACTGTCGCCAGAACTCAAGTGTGTTTGTGTAGCTGTACGGGACAGTTACCGTGGTTGTGTCTGTCAAAGCGTCATAGGACGTTGTTGTTAGATTTCTTGGAAGCTTGTGATCAATCAGTAGAGGAGCATCTGACTGTACAGATACAGTCTCTTCGACCCTCACACGGCTCACATGGACATCACCGCCCATCTTGTAGACCATAATTAAATCTTGATCCACAAAACGGATACCGATGATCTCAATGTCATCGAAAGTCCACTTTGACCAAGCTGATTGAACCTTCTGGTTCCCATCAACAAACCACTTATAGATATACAGTGTACTTAGATCGTTCTTCGATAACGCAACCATGATGTCTTCAAATGTAGACACTGTAAGTCCAGTGATACCTGTTGGGATATACTTAGGGACTTGAACAGTGGTTAAGGAAGCGTTGAACTGATCGTTATCAGTGTCGATGTAAAGCTCACGCACAGATGACCAAGTGGGGCCATCGACAGCAAAGAACACGTTTGGGCCGGATGACACTGGCTGAACAACGATAGAGCTATCGAAAGCTGTGGTAGGCTGTAGACCGACAGTCTGTGGTGTAATCGTGTCACCTTGGGTCACCTTGAATTGCTGTTTATCAGAGAACAACACAAGGTTGTCACCAAAGGCCACTGCGTGTTGTAGGTAGTTAATACGTCCTGTTGTGGACGCTACATCAATACGCTCTGTGTCTAGTAACTGTGTAACTGTTGTTCTGAAGTAATTTTCATAGTTGTTGGTCTCTGACATGATCAAGTTTTCATCAGACAAAAGGCCCATGCGTCCTTTGTAAAGGAACATAGAGTTTATTGTGTTGCCTATGAAACTAGGGAGCGCATTACTATCATCATCACCCACTAGGCGATCAAGGTAGCTATGAACTCCGTAATCGAAAGTACCAGTACCATCATCTATTAGCGTGTGCATCAATTTGGTGTCATCAAGTTCATACTTAGATTCCCACCCGTGTGTTTCAATCCACACCTGACCATCAAAGTATACCCAATAATCATCGCCTGATTCATCCGCATCACCCATGACTTGAACAAGTCTTCCTTCACGTTCTGAAGGGGGTAGGTCAGAGAACTCTTGGATTTTATCTTGGATCACACGCATAGCCGCGCCACCAAACTGGTCAGTAACAGTGACAATAGCTCCAACAGGTATATCAAAATACAGTGTTGAGCCTACGACACCTACATTACTGTAACCCCGTCCAGCGCAATCAAGCCGCATTTCTTCTGCGATCTCTGCGGTGCCTTCAAGAGCGTTAGATGCCTCAGTGTTAGCGTTTGTGTCTGTTGTTGCTGCTAGGCTGTTGTTAACGTAAACAGCGTATGTTGTGGAAGCTACAGCCCGTTTAATAAACACAGATACCCTGTTGTAAGGGTTAAGTCTGTCACCACTTTCAGCAACAAGGCTACCTTGGACTGTGATATCACGGTTCAATATAAATGTTGTATCCGCAATAGTGACGAACCTGAAAGATGCGGCGGGGGTGGTTGTTGTGAGATAGCCATCAGTGTTGGCACCAATGACTGTACGCCCTGCGCCTGTCTCAAGATCGAATACTTGTACAGTACCATTCCCAGCCACAATGACATATTTATCACTACCAGACTTTTTAATAACATGGATCGCTGTGTCTGTAGGGATGTTCCCTAGACCCAGAGTGGACATATAGGTGGCGTTAGGACGCTTCTGTAAACCTGATACCACAGACATATAAGCGTTCTCTGCGGCCTCACATGAGGTACGCAGCCGTGTGGGGGCTGGTTGTTGTGATACCCCATTGATGAGGTTCGGTATAGAACTGCTAACGAGTGGCATAGCTTACCTCATGGTAAAATAATTACGTTGGAGAATGGTACTTGTAGAGTAACTGTCGTGGAGGATATTGTGGTCAGCGGCTTCAGAATGTTCTGACTTCAACGCTGCCATAGCTGTCTCTTCGTCCTTCATGTTGAACGATGATACGGTAGGTGTCCCTAGGAGCCGCTCTTGGAATATACGAGCCGCTCTAACTGTGATGTACCTACGGGCTACCTCTGGTAACTCATCAAAATCCAGACCTTGTACAATATCTAAGGTCACCGGATCAGTGATGTTGAATGTGTGTTTTACAACGTCATAAAGAAAACGCCCTCTTTGGACGTAGTTCTTTTCAACACTCAATCCTGTTGTATCCACGCGGAGAGTGTTTAGAGGTAATTGTATTCGGTTGGATGATGTAGGGACAAACTCCCTCTGGATATCAATGTTGAACCACCAGCCCATAGACTGAACCTCACGGTTGACTGAGGCTAGGATGGTTCGTGCTATGCCAGCGTCAACAACATCAGGGTCATTGAGTGTAGTGACAGGGCTTTCACCGATATTCGTCAGCATCACATTGATTGCTTCAAGTTCTGTTGTTTGCTGTAGCACGGCTAACTCCTAAAAAGAAAAAAGGGAGAACCTGATTAAAGGCTCTCCCTAGGGGTATTAGGCGGCAGTGATGCCGATCATGCACTCAGGGCGCAAGATACCATGCCCGACAGCCATTTTACTGACCATCAGTGTACCTTGGCGGCGAATATCATATTCGGCCTCAGACGCTACATCCATCAACTGTACACAGCCAATAGCTTGTGGTGTCAGGATCAAGGCGTTCAAGCCTGATGCGTCTACATCATACTTTGCAAGATTAGGAACACCTGTACCTGTTGTTGTATGGTTGATTGCCATGTTGTTAGACTTGACGATCTCAATACCAGCTACACGGAGAACCTTACCATCTGAGTAATCACCGTTGCCACCACTGAAATCACGATTCAGGATTTTGTCATCCTGAACGATTTTGTAATAGATAGCTGGTGGTACGATAGCAAAGCGTCCTTCAGAGGCTACGTTCTTACCGTCCAGCTTTTCAGCGGCTGTATAAAACGCGGCTAGAAGAGCCGTTGATGTTGTTACACCACCAAGTGACACAGCTTCTGATGTATCCATATCAGCAAGTGTCTTTGTTGGTGGGGTCAATACATTAGCAGCAGCAAGTGACAGTACATTACGGTCAAATGTTTGAGCCAGTGCTTGACCCATCTGCTTTGAATATTCACTGCGAACAGAGTAGTGGTTCTTGGCTTCGTCAATGTTGCTGATGAAGCTATGTGAGATCAACAGGTCATCGATTGTGATGACTACTTCTGAATGATCTACACTTGAACCTGTGATTTCAGAACCCGCTGTGTGGTACTCTGCATCGATCTTGCCGATTGCAGGGAACTGGTATGATTTACCATTTGTGATTTTGCGGGTACGAGTGCGCTCTTTCATCACTGTGTTTGCGTTGAAAGTAGTGAGAACCTCACCGCTCCACAGTTTTAGAAACAGTTCATTATTGTCCGATCCAGCTACACCATTAGGGGTGTTTAGACCAAGACGGGAAGGTACAGCGTTAGCCATATCTGGTATTCCTCTTCATTTGGATTGATTGATACGTTGGTTTTGAACGTGCCAGCCTTTGTCCAAAGGTTATCCACCGCAGTGGGCCAGAGGTTAGTCAGTTGTCATTGTTCGGTAGCAGCCCTCGTCAGGACTTATTTTCGACCTCTATTCTTAGAGATGCTTTCTATTCTAAGGTTGCTTGTACTGTTGTTTCGTGGGTTGCGATCTTTGTGATCCACATCTTTTCCAGCAACAGCAGCTTTACCTTTTTTCTTAATCATTAAGCGGCGGGCCATAACTCTTCCAGCCCGCCTTTTAATTTGTTCTGGTCTACCGTGATACTCACGATATTCCTTTGCATAGTTACGGTTTGCCATCAGAGATATCTCTCTTCTAACTCGCCTTTACTCACAACTTTTTTGTCCCGTGGAAGGATCAATAAAGCAAGCTTCAGCCTTTGGTTCCTCAATAGGATCGTCAGTTGCAGCTTCATTGAGTATCCCGAAACGCTTGCCTGAAGCCCTAAAAGTCGTAATTCCCTTACAACCAGCTTCCCAAGCATCGTAATATAATTTCTTAAACTCTTCGTAAGTGACATCATCACCGACATTACAAGTTTTAGAGACTGCGCTATCCACGAACTTACTAGCGAGAGCGAGAACCGCGAGGTGTTCTTGCGCCGATATTTCGTTAGCAGTCCGTCCAGCCACACCGTTGGCATAAGCATAATCATTAACCCTTTCGGTTGTGGCTCCTGTGAAGTTCTGAATTGTTCGGTCATAGAACAGAGCAAATGGTGGTTCGATGCCGCTGGATACGTTATCCGCTGTGAGACTGATCGTTCCGGTTGGAGCGATGGATGTAAGATGCGAATTACGAATACCCTGCTTCTTGATCTTCTCTTGAACCCAAGGTGACAGAGATTTCACGAATGGGCTGGCGAGATATTCTTCTGCCTTGTAGAGCGGGAACGGGCCTTTTTCCAAGGCAAGATCGCTTGAGGTGGAGTATGTGTAGTCACGCAGTGTTTCCATGACTTTCTTAGTGAACTCCATGAAACTTGGTGACGCATACGGGAACCCCATCATCTCTGCCGCATTAGCTAAACCTGTGACACCCAACCCCATACGGCGTTTGTTGTGGGCTTCGATCTCTTGTTCTTTAAGAGGGTAGATTGTCCGGTCAACAATGTTATCCATAGCGCGGGTAACGTGAGTGATATCGTGTGTAAACAATCCGTAATCAAAAGCACCGTCAGCAACGTATTTTACTAGATTGAATGAACCTAGAAGACACGCACCATTAGCTGGTAGAGGCTGTTCGGCACACGGATTTGAGGCATCCAGACGTTCACAATAATTAAGATTATTCATCCTATTCATTGTGTCTAAGAAAACCACTCCGGGTTCCGCCCAATCGTAGGTTGAACGCATGACCTTTTCCCATAGCATCACAGGGTCAACGTACTTATACACACGACCTTCAAATGCGAGGGGAAACTTAGTACCATCACGGAGTGCAACCATGAAATCATCAGTGACACCGATTGAGATATTGAATCCTGTTAGTGATGTACTGTCATTCTTAGCGGTGATGAACTCTTCGATATCGGGGTGATTTACGTTTAAAATCCCCATCTGCGCTCCTCTACGGTGACCGCTTGAGGCGATACACTGACAGACAGCATCAAAGATACCCATAAAGCTAATAGGGCCAGATGCCTTACTATCTAGGGTTTTAATAAGATCACCGCGAGGACGGATGTTGGAGAAGTTATAACCAATACCACCGCCCATACGCATGGTGAAAGCAGCTTCCTTTGCGGCTTCCATGATTGATGTCATATCATCTTCAATAGTAGACGATACAAAACAATTGAAAGCTGTTGTCTGACGGGACGATCCCGCAGCGTTCTGAACTCTACCGGCTGGTAGGAACCGTTGATGCTTGATGGCATCCTTAAAGTTGACACGGTGGTTCTCATCGTCCTTGAGTGCGTGAGCAATACGGGCAACCTTCATGTTGAAAGTTTCTCCGTCTGCACGGTACTTAATCGCATCAATCTCTTCTGAGAGTTGTGTCGTTGGCCCGTACTCGATTGTATTAGGTAGGTTCATGTATATTGGCTCCTTTAGGATTTTATTCACATGATGTCTGATCGTGCCAACTTACGTTCAACGTCTGAGCGGAAAGCATCATCATTGTGATATTTGGGGTTGCTCATGTCTTCCATGAGTTCAGCAACAGAACGGTACGCACTACCATCTCTTGGCTCTGCGCCAGAAATTGTTCTGGACGGTTCAGACCCATTAGCTGCTTCATAACGTGCCTTCAAGCCAGCGATAGCCATCCGCGCCATGTTAGAATTACCTTGGTTGATTGCGTCATTGAACGCATCAATCTCACCATCTGAGAAAACATCAGCCGCCCAACTGGTCATTTCTGTGTAGTTTTCTTCACCACCAGCGGTTTCAAGTAACTCTGTGCGTGTAGCTTCACCACTTGCTTTTTGACCGGCGATATACTGATCCACGATCTCTCGCGGGATACCACCAGCTTCTAGTTTGTCGTAGGTGGCATCTGAAAGACCGTCATTATCAAAATACTCTTGGGACATAATTTCAAAATCTAAACCAGCAGCCTCTACAGCATCAGTAGCTGTTTGATCTACTTCGTCAGTCTCTTGATCACGTTCACCTCGACCTAGTTTGGTCTCAAGGTTCTCATAGGCTTTCGCCATGTCCTCAACAGTCTTGAACTTTTCGGGGAGCCACTCTGGGCGATCTTCGGTTGTAGCCTGTTCGCCTTCTTGTTCTTTCTCAAGAGGCTCCCCGTTTGTGTCTAACCCTTTCGATTGAGCCTCTTCTTCAAGGGTCATCTCTGGATCAGGTTCGTTTATAACGATACTTTCCGTACTCATTTATTGCATAGCTCCTTGAGCGGCGTTTGCGGCGGCAGTCACGGCAGGGCCAGCGGCTGCTTTAGCAATGTCACCCATTTGTTGTTGTTGCATCATCTGTTGCTGTTCTTGCATCATCTGTTGCTGTTCTTCTTGCATCTGTTCCTGTGATTTCACGAGACCTGACATATCGATGCCAAGGCTGGTTCCTACACGGGAGATCAGGTCACTCATGTTGACGGATGACATAGCCTCTGGGCCAAGTGATCCAAGTGTTTGCATGAAGAGATTAAGTTTCTGTAAATCGTGGCCTCGCCCAAGGGCTTCTAGACCAGTGACAATAGCTGGGCGCACAACGCCTTTAGGTAACGCTGGGATGCGTTTGGCTTTAGTCATGCGATCCATGATGCGGGCTACCAGTGGTAACTGGAACTCTTGGCTCAAGATTGAATAGACACCACCAAGGGCATCTTCAAGCTCACCAGCCATGAATCGGATTTCTTCCGCAGTCACACGCTCTCCCTGTCGTTGCACTGAGGTGTTCATAAGGAACGCTTGTGCAAGTCTTTGGGTCACTGTCTGTGCAGTCTGTTGAGCAATGCTCATATCAGCCTGTTTCTGTGATTGAAGAACTGTCACTTCATTAGCGTTACCGTTAATGATGTCACCATTCTCAGCCTGTGCGATATCTTTAGGGCGAGTGGTTCCATTAGGATTCACAAGGAATAAGATTTTAGCAGCGGCTGCGCTTGCTTCTAGGATAGCCTTACTCAATCCCTCTAGGGAAATGAGGTCACCTAGATATTCATCACAGTAACTACGTCCAAAATTCTCACCATCGATTGCTGTCCATCGTAGTGCAAGAATAGGAGACTTATCTAATGGATAGGTTGCCTCTGTACCAGCGATGATATTGTTGTCGATCTGTTGGTACATCTTGTACTTAGAGCCTTCACGGTACATTTTCGTGTACACATCTACCGGCTCATCTTTATCACGTTGGATTGTTGGATCGATACTTGCCAGAACATCATCTGGGAGTGCGCTTTGTGCTACCTCTTCCTTAACAATGACAGTCAGAACCTCACCCATAGGGTCACGTTTAACGACATATCTTGATAAAGGAAACACACGGCTTCCACCGTCTTTTGGTAGGTAAAGACAAACATTACCAGCAACGATGAGGTGCTTGAGAGCTTCAAACATCGGGCTGCGTAGACCGTCAGTTTCCATTTCGGTCATTATGCTTCGCTCGATTTTATTCAAGCTTTCTTCAACACTAGCCCGCATATCCTCATCACCAGCTAATTCTTCAAGAGTGAAGTCATCAACTTGTAAGCGGAAGAACGGAGCGTTAGGTGGAAGTAGAGCTAACAGTAATTTTGAAGCTAGGTTATTCACACCCCTCGCCCCGACACCTTGGTATGGTGTAGGGAAACGAGCGTAAGAGTTGTGAGAGGTATCTGGGATCAAACTAGGAATTGTTACTTTGGCGCACTCACGAGCGCGGTCAAGATAACTGTCTCGCGTTGCCGCCAGTTTTTCATATTGTTCGGCGCAACTGCTTTCCATGATTTACTCCTAGGTTCCTGAAGGTGTCTTGGGTGTCCCTGATGTCGGGATACCGCCAAGAGTTTTGTTGGACGCTTTGAAGCCTTGGTTGTAACCTTTTCGATATTGCCGGTTACCATCACGCTTGCGTTTGTTTTGTCGTTTTTGTTGGTTATTAAGGTCTGGTGCCACTTGCTCAAGCACAACAGGTGCCGCGATTGGTGGTGGCGGCGGGGCTGGCGAACTGCTTCCTCCCATCATACACATAGGCTTCTCCTTTTAAGAAATATTGAGACCGCCACCAGACCCAGAACCGCCAGAACCGGCAGTACCTGTGTTGATGGACATTGAACTCATCACGGGGTTACGATACTTTTTTGTCCCGCTAGATTTTGCTTTTTGTTTCTTTTTCTGCGCTGTTTCCGCATCCTGTGATGGGTCTAACTGAATAGCTTGCATCGGCGGGGCTGGCGCGGGTGGTGGTGGTTGTGCTGGTTTTGAACCGCCTCCGCACATGGCACTCTCCTACATTGATGTTAATGAATTTTTGATCTGTTCTTCGTACAAATCTCTAAGTTTGAGAACAACATTGACATTGCCTCTCTGCACCCAGATTTGCCTGTCCGTCATTTCAATAGATGGCGTTCTGTCTGGGTATATTCTTTCAAGCCACTCAATGAGTTCTTTATCTACATAGGGCAGTGACATCAGTTGGCTCCTCATGTCCGTATTACAATAGGTGCGTCTTAATGAAAAAAGGACGCCAGATTACTATCAACCTGTGCGTCCGTTATCTTTGTATTGTGTGTTAAATCATCGCTCATCACCGGAACCGCCTATGGTTCCGCGAGTGTGCCTACCACTTAGCTTGTCCATGTTTAGCTGGGCAATCTCAGACAAGTCATACTCTAGATCACTAGCAAGCATAGCGACATACCAGAGGACATCCCCTAGTTCTTTCGCTACAGCTTCGTGGTTTAGATCACCATCTCTAAGGAATTTTTTGATATGGTTAGCTACTTCACCAGCTTCACCAGCTAGACCAAGACCTGTGTAGACAATGGCATCCGTGTATATGGCTGTTTTCTCTGCGGCCTTCTGGTACTGATCAAGTGTGAGTTTATTCGTCATCTGTTAGATCCTTACCTTGAAGCTGGTTCATACGCATCTCAGCGTAACGGATAACTTTCTGGAGATCGTGTATCTCCGATTCAACTGCGTCCATTCCTATAATTGTTTTGTACCCTGCACGGCTTGCGTATTTGACGATGTTTCCACGCCAGAACTCAAAGCCGTTGTGTTGGATAAAATCAATTGGCTGGACAGGCCACCGTGCGTAATGCGTTGGTGCGTTAATTGTGTCACTCATGTGGTGGCTCCCATAGTCTGATACTGTGACCGTCTGAATATTCGTAGGTCAGGATGAACGCTTGTCTGGCTTGGATAATCGCATCGATGGCATCAAGCCCCTTTTTCCTATAGGTATCGACAACAGCTTCCCACATCGACAGGCGTGACCCGTCAGTTTTGTCTAGGATTTTAGCCGCTGTCACAGGCCCGATAGAAGGACACCCACTGTACCCGTCAGTCGTATCGCCTGTGAGGATTTGGGTATAGAAGGCACGATCAGCTTCTGGCTGGCTGATCTCATAGATGCCATCGATAGAATAGTGTTTACCAGCGATGGTCAGTAGGTCTTTATCGGCAGAGTAGATAACGTGGTTAGCCTTGAGCTTACCTGTTGCATGGATGCCGATGAGATCATCACCCTCAAGGGTATCACGGACGATAGCTCCGTATTTCTCAACAGCGTATTCACGCAGCGCAGGGAGCAACATAGGTTTACGCTTGTCTGCCCTGTTTGACTTGTATGTGTCTGATACTGTTTTGCGAAAGTTATCCTTACCAGTCAGGAAGATCATCGCTTCATCAGCGTCACACTTTTCGATGATGGATTGGATGGCATTATCAAAGTCCATCTTGGCTACTTTAAGATCAGCCCACAGAACCCAGAGGTCATCTCCGAAATCAGTAGGCTGCTCTGCGTTGGATGCGATTTGGAATATGGTGATATCACCATCTATTAGAACAACCATCAGGCTTGTCTCCTTTTGTACTCACCACACCAGTTACCGTGGTATTTCCAGATGTACTGTGGATATCGCTTGCACTCACCAGTTGTCTGTTCACCACCCAAGGCTTCAGGCAATCGGTCACGATCAAAGTGAACACACAGGCCACAGCAAGGCTCAGTGGGTTTCAGCCCAATTATCTCCGATTTTTCCTTCGGCATCTGTTGCGACACGGAAGTTGAAGTCTTCACCGGCTTTGATGGCTGCTTTGATGATGATGTCTTTAACTTGTTCGGCATAGTCTGGCTCCACTTCTACTTGAACTTCATCATGTATCCACAGAACTAAATCTGCTTTGTCTTGAAGGTTGTGTTGGGTTAAAGCGTCATCGATGTTGATGAGCCATTTCTTAGCAAGCAGCGCACCGGCTGATTGCAACAAGGTGTTGAGTGAACTGAAGGCGTGACGTACTTTTACTTGCCTACCGTCAAGACCTTTGAGGTATCCACGGGCAGACACTTTCTGAACTTGTTTGATTAGACTGTTCAGGGCTGGAAGGTTTGTCATAAACCTGTCCTTTAGCCGTTTACCATAGGCGGCGTTCTTACCGCAGATGGCTCCTAGTTTCTCTGAACCTGCCCCGTATAAAAAAGCATAAACCCAGCGTTTACTGCTTGGACGGTCAACTCCTAGTGCCTCTGCGTTGGCACTGTGTACATCACCGTCAACAACGATTTTACCGTAGGCACCGTCATCCCACTTAGCCATGAAGTGGGCTAGACAGCGTAATTCCACACCTGATAAATCGACACCACACAGGACGCGGCCTTTAGATGGTTTGAACAGTGATCGACACTCTTCGCCCCAAGCCGCACGGACTGCGGGTACGGCAGAGATATTAGGTGATCGATGTGTTGATCTACCTGTTACTGCACCGTTGGTTATGTAGCTTGGATGGATACGCCCATCTTCTTGGACACTCAGCCAAGCTTGTCGGCCTTCCGCTATCTGTCCCAGTCTTTTTTGCAAGGTCAGGTATTCGATCAGTGGTCTTGCTTCTGGGTAGTTCATTGACGATAAGGTTGTCTCATCGATCTTAGGCTGTCCTGATGGACTGAACTCTGTAGGTTTCCATCCAAAGCAATGGGTGAGCCTATCTGCGATATGGTGGCGAGAGCCAGCATTGAAGACGTTCTGTTTTACTTTAGTGAACGCTGCGCCTTCAGTGACCGCTGGTCTTGTCTTGTAATTGACGGTTCGTTTAGGAACCACAACGTCAGTGGCTGAATACCACGGAGCGAATGTGTCTTGCAGTTCTGCTTCAAGATCGGCTTTGGTAGCTATAAGCTTACCAGCCAGTGAGTTTGCAGCATCAACATCAAAGCCTATGCCTTTACGTTCTGCCGCAGCCATGATCCAAGCAACCCGATGTTCTATATCGATTGCCTCTGGGCTATAACCCTTACTCTCAATGAGCTTCCACAATTTAAGCGTGACCACACAATCTTGCTTTGCATAGGAGTGCATCTCTTCGCTCCACTCATCCCACCCGCCTGTGTAATCACCTTTGTGTTCACCAAGCCTGTGTCCCCACGCGGCGAGGGAATGGCTACCAGCAAGTCTGCCGATGCCGCTTCCCTTCGCTATCTGTGCATGATCCTTGTCAGCTAAGTCAGACCAGATAAGCCGTGAGAGGATGAGGGTATCCATGACCTGTTCATCTTTGAAGCTGAACCAAGGGCGCAGCTTACGGATGACAGGGATATCGTAACCAATGCCGTTGTGGGCAATCAGTTGATCGGCTTGTTCTAGAAACCTGACACCATCATCGACAGCATCAGGTTTCCAGTCATACGCAACTTCCGTGTCCACATCGATTGCAGTGATGCAGTGGATGAGGTCAGGACGGAGACCGTTTGTTTCAATATCAAATATCAAGCGCATAACTTTCTCCTTTTGTTGCTTACGATGTCGTAATGAATTAGGCCAATGAATACCGGACGTATTGTTGTCGGGTAACAGGGTGGTATTTCCGTGTTGAAATAATATCATGCCCCATCTGGCGTAAGTTAGAGATACGCTTTGTTAGTGACTGGATAGAATATTCAACAATTGCTTCACGGACTGTAATGCTGCCCGCTTTTTGAATGTGTGATAACACTGTTGCTTCTTGTGTCATTGTACCATTGCTCCTTCGCCATCCGGCATATTCAAGGCTTTTAACACGGGATTGTGCGACCTTGTAGGCATCTACCAATGAGGGGTCATATACAGCCCTCACTGCTAGGGTTTCAGCGGCTTCGCTCAACTGATCAATACTCAGCGTCAACAAAATCTTTTACCGCCTCTGGATCGATAGATTGTAATCGACCAGTATCTTTTGAATAATGAAGCGTTTCACATAGGCCGGTGTCACCGGAGAACCTGTTCTTCAGAACGCGAACAGACATCATGTTGGCTTCCTCTTCTGATTGTTGGTTACGCTCAAAGCCAATAACTTGATCTGCTAGTTGACCAAGCGAGGCACTGCCGCGTAACTGTGCTAGTGATGTGTTACCGCCTTCCTCGTGCGCCTTACCTTCTGGACGTTTAAGGTGAGAGATAACGAACAGAGCCACGCCTGTGGCCTCTACCACTGAGCGTAACTGCGTCATCATCTTGTCGATGATCAAACGCTGGTCACCTTCTAGTGCGCTTACTGCGATAGATATGTGGTCTAGGATCAGGTGAGTACAGCCACAACCTTGGGCTAGGTACTGAACTTTGCTGATCAAGTTGTCAGCTTCAGTTGAACCCCAATGGTCATACAAGAACAAACGACCTGTGCCACAAGTTGCGTCAAAAGCATCTTTCATCTGTTCAGGGGTTACACCTTCACGGCTGATATGGATTGGCTTGTTAACGTGCAGCCCCATCATGCCAAGAGCTGTGCGTTTGATGTTCTCTTCCAGCATAATCATACCGACTGTCTCGCCTTGTCTTAACAAGTCGTAGGCAATCTCACGGATGACACTGGACTTCCCAACGCCCGTACCCGCTGTAAAAACAACGAGTTCACCCCGCCGGATTCCGTGGAGCTTTTCGTTAAGACCATTCCACGGATATGGGATAGAAGCTGTATCGTCTTCAGCCATCACATCATCGAACATGGTAGACGCATCGATGATACCGTCAGGACGGAACGACTTGGCTTGCCACACAGCGTCAACCAGTTCTTTACTACGCCCAGCCTTGAGCATCTCACTGGCATCCTTTAGAGGTAATGAGGCGATGAAGGCTTTGTTGGGCGGTAGTATCTCGCAGATTGCTTGTGAGGCCGCAGCCCCTGCGCTGTCCTGATCCATGAGGATGATCACTTTGTCAAAGCTTGTGACGTACTCATAGTTCTCACGGATGGCTTTAGCTGCACCTTGACTGCCGGTTGGTATCGAACAGACAGGCCAGCGTAAACCCATAGCTTGCGCGGTTGATAGAGCATCGATCTCACCTTCTACTATGGTGAGCATTTTACCGCCTTCTTTCCACAGGTGCATCCCGTATAAACCAGCGTTCTTGGTGTCACCAATGAACCTGAAATCTTTGTTAGGGAACCTGATCTTTTGGGCGATGACCTTGCCATTCTTTTTGTAGTTGGCGATCTGGACTGTCTGCCCATTGTATTCTGAAATTGTGTAGCCGAATTTCTGACAGGTTTCTTCTGTCAGTCGGCGGCGCGGCAAAGCAGACGGTGAACCTAAAGCAGCTAACGTGACTGATTTCGTTTCGCTGCCCAAGGAGATTAGAGGTTCACCATCCACTTGCACGGTTACCCCACAAGAGAAGCAATGCTGATGTCCATCATCGTACAATGCGTTAGCATCGGAAGAACCGCATGAACCGCATGGGGTATGCTTAATGAACTCTGAACTTTGGTCATCCATAGCGTTGCTCCTTCTGATGATTTTGGGGTACTTAGGTGCGACCTAATCGTAGAACCACTTGGCTACATCAAAGGCTGGGCATTGTTTTTTGATCTCAGGGAAATCACAATGACCCATAACTTTGGCTTCGGGGTACTTGAGTAAAAGGTCTTTTATATGTGTGCGTAGTTTATCCATCTGGACATCTGTGTAATTGAACTCCCACTCTTTTTCTGTGGATTGTCCACCCACGATGCAGGTGTGGTATGAGACATCGTTGTAACCATAGACCCCTGCGCCGATGAGGTGTGCCTCTCGACCTTTTTCAAGGGTGCCATCACGCCGGATCACACTGTGGTAACCGCCACGGATAAATCCTCTTTTCCTGTGCCAGAGATCGATCTCTTTGAAACCGATATCCATATCGGGGTATGAGTAAGCTCCGTGAACAACGATATAGTCTGTTGCGGGGCGAGGTCTTGTCATTCATTTAACCAATCTTCGGGGATCAAACCTTTCGCCCATTTGAAATTATTCTTGTCAGCCCAATCGCAATATCGGGTCTTACTGCCTTTAACGATCTTTTGTGTTGGTTGCTGAAATACAAAACGTAAGTCGATGTGAGGGAATTGATCTTGGATTAAAATATGTTTGGTGCGGTCTGAGAGAGTTAACCGCCCTTTGGATTCAATCACCATTCTTGTGCCATCCTTTTTAGTCAGGATGAAATCAGGTGTATATCGGGCTTTTCTCTCAGGAACCCTATAGGCTATGCGGTGATCAGGGTCTTCATACTGGACGGGTACGCCCGCAGAACGTAATTGCTCTGCGATGCGTTCCTCAAGTCCACTTCGGAAACCGTATTTCCAGCCTATATTTGGACTAGAAATCGCCATTACTGTCATCACCGTCATCATCTAGCTCTGTCTCATCGACAAAACCTTCAGTGCCTTCAGGTACATAACCATCTTCTTTATCGAAACCAAAGTCTGCACCGTCAGCGGCTTCGCCTGATACCAGTTCAATAATCTTAACCGCAACAGGTTGTAGACTGACACCTTTCTTACCGTTGGCTTCCCAAACGTAAAACTCAAAGGAAACTTTAATCTTTGAGCCACCACGGGGATCAGCGGCAGGGGCTGGTGTAAGATCGGCACCAAACATCTTTGGCCTACGATCCCAGACCTCACCCTGTTTCGTCATACGGTTCTTGATCCGTAGCTTAAACAGGACTGTGCCTTTCTGGTTACCATCTTCACCAACCTCAACTTTGAACATAGTGTTCTCCGTTTGATTAGGCGCGGTGCCTGTCTGCTCTTTGAAGAAAGCAGATAGCTTATCCATTAGAGGTTTAGCTGTTTCGATAGGGATAGAAACATCAGCTTTGTACTGACCAAGATCATGGAACTTGGTGTCTGGGCGTTTCAACGCTGGATAAACAGCGGTTCCCAAGGGGGTAGTGAATTTCTGGGTTTTAGTTGTCATTGTTGGCTCCTCTCTGTGAGGCAAAATGTTCACGCATTAAGTGGAAAAAGGCTTCTGTTTGCCCCACCGACAAGAAGATGTATTCGTCTTCTGGCTGCCAGATGTGTAGACCATCAATGTCAAAGCTCATGGCAAACGGTTGTGCGTCATCGAAATCTGAATCGATCTCATAGACCATCAGGTTGTCATCATCATCGGTGAGGGGTTCATCAGTGAATAACTTCAACTGAATCACGTTGTCTTCTTTTTGAGGGGGATCACGCCGCTTCATTACGAAGCTCCGCGCAGTAATCCACAGCCTCTTTTAACGTGTCGAATGTACGCAGGACAACATTGTCATTCGATAGCACACCGAAGCGGCTACCTACGTTTTCAACTCTTGTTGAGGCTAGATACTTATACTGTTCGTAATCCATAATTTCTCCTTTGCGATCTGGGGGTACTAAGGTGCGACCTAATTGATTTTGGGCGTAAACAATACGAGTGCGTAATGATTAAGAGAAAAAGAAACTACTCTCCAAGACGTTATCGATATTGAAGTCACCTTTGGTTGGTAAATCAGGGATGTCTTCATCTTTCAGGACGAGCCTATTCTCCTCAAGAAATTCTTTGAGAGGATCATGCTTGGTGTAGATGTAATGAAACGAATGTCTAAGAAGAACACTGAACACATCCATATCAGACGCATGAACTGCAAATGAATCGTGGATCATACAGAATGACATCGGACTAGAGACCTCTCCGGCATCGTAAGCATTAAGACAAGCAGAAATAGTAAGCTGTAAATGTGCAGCATCTAGTGAGTGAACAAAGTTTGGAGCTATAGAACTCCGCATTTTTCCACCATCAAGTGTTGCTTTGTTTTTGATGTAACTGATGTCACAACGCTTACCGTCTAAGAACGTCTTAACCCTCACAGGGCTGGTCTCAAGTCTTATCTGGCGCACAGGGAACCCCGCAGGGGTTGTCCAAGTCATAGGGCTTTGTGTGCCTGATTTAACAGTCAGTGATGCCATGTCAGTGAGCCACTTCATAGCTTCACGGGCTGCGACAACTACCTCATCGATAGATTGCCACAGTACACGGCTGATGAACGGTACAAACTCACCCATAGGCTTCCAAGGCTCTTGATGCTGTTCAGCGTAATGAGTGTTAGTGTAACGCATACAAGCATGGAACGTGGCTGAATAAGGCACAACCATGACGCTCTTCTTGCAGAGCTTTCTAGTTACACCAGCTTTCAGCGCAGCTTCAGCCATTGCGATATCCTTTGGGTCACCGCCAGATACTATCAACTTTTCTAGCTTCTCAATTACACGATCAGCCACTTGCTGGTAGATATCCTGACGTTCTGTGAGGTTGTCTAGGTTTGTAGCCTTTGACCCCACAGGGTCTAGAAGCATAGCTGAATAGTGTTGGATGCCTGAACAGGTTGCATCAACAGGCACAGGAATATGAGACATAAACACCTCGCCATTTTCTTCAGCCAACAGAACGCCATAAAGCTCCTTTGCTGCGCGGGCAAATGCAAACGGTTCACCAGCGTCCATCCAGCGAATGTCAGTCATAGGGTTTTCAGCCACAGACATGATCAGTTCGTTGTTATCTAAACACCACTGGATACGCTCATCTAGCGTCAGCTTGTCCATACCATAGGCGTTGGCAGCGGCGATCATCAACCAACGCATCCCTGCGCTGTCTGAGGTCACTGGTTTACCCACAGAATACTCACAGATGTGCTTGATGTAATCTGTCGATTGTGGGTTGAGTACCACTGGTTTTGGGTACAGCCGCCCACGACTGTCCATGAAATGCGGATAGAAATGCTCTGGATACTCAGCCATCTTGTCAGCGATCTGGAAAGCTTGAAGGGCTGCGATCCGCTTTGACACACTGCGCCGGTTGTGGTCATGCACCAGATAACAGTCACGCCGGTATTCATTAGACACGTTCTTGTCAGTCTTGGCGGCTGCTGGCATCGGTGGGATTTCACGCGGGGATGCGTCAGGTAAGCCACAACGGTCACCGTGATTAGATGCGTAAGCCCATTTGACCAGACACAGCATATCATCATTGACCCGCCAGCCTGTTCTTTGGATGGCGTTGATTGCAGCTAGTACATCAGTCAGGTCAGAGTTCTGTAGCTCCTCAAGGTAGGCTCTATTGGTATCCTTGGCTAATGGGTATGGTGTGACGTTTGATGTCAGGTAACCACCACCAAACAGGTTGTCTTGTGTCCAGTCCTTTGGTGGGCAAACCATAGGCAGATACATCGAATAGTTAGCCTCATTATTATCCATACGAGCCTTAACCACCTCAATAAATTCTGGGGTAGGGGTGATGACCTTTCGTTGCTGTTGTGTCTTAACACCAACATCATCGATCTTTAGGATGCCTGTGCGCTCGACAAAGATATCCAGCAACTTGATCCCTAGGTGTAACCGGCTGGTCTGATCCCAGCCTTCTTGTTGCCACTCCAGCCGCAGCTTAGACATGGTTCTTTGGATCAAAGCTTTCCGGCGATCCCGATTCAGATCACGCTCATCGAAATCCTTCATAAGCTTTCGGATCAGCTTCTTGTTGTTAGCTTCAAAATAACGGATCGCTAGTTCATCATGCAATCGTCCAGCGATGTCGTAGGCAACGTGTTGTACTGACGTAGCTTTACTGTCAGCCCCATTCCGCAAAGGAACCTTGTTGATGATTGCTTTGGTTGTGATGAAAGCGAATGTCTCAGGTTCCATACAAGTCAGCATTTTGACTGCCCGATGTTTAGCACCGGCAGTGCCATTTGATGACAATTCGATGAACGCATTGATCCCATCAAGAACTGCTTGTTCGATATGAAACTGCACGGCTCTACCAGTGCTAGTCTCAGCAAAATCACCTCTCTTCTCTGCATTGTCATGTAGTCTATAGAACCTAGAGATACTTAGAGTTCTCATATCTTTCTCAAGGTCTCTCTGAGCTTGTATCATATCAGTCATAATTGCTCCTTTAGCTTTAGTCGTACTTAGGTGCGTCCTAATTGATTTTGGGACAAAACCAAGTGCGTATCCGTTACGGTACAGTAATTGTATGAAAAAAGAAAAACCCACACTCAGATTTGAGTGTAGGCTTGTGTTTGGGTAATGCTTACGCTATCGAAAGTGTTACATAGGGGATTTTGAATCCGCCGCGTCTACCATTCCGCCACAGCCGCATTTGTTAGTGACCAACAAGTATAGATCATCTAATCAATTTTTGGGTCAAATAATATTTTGTACCATTTGTCCCTATTTTGTCCCACCATTTTGTCCCATAGATACAACATTAGTTGAACCGTCTGAAACCGTTGGTGACACTTGATCTAGAACATCTGCACCAACAAAAAGGTCTGTTGGGGCTAGGTGAGCATAGATCATTGTGGTTTGAATGGTGGTATGCCCCATCCAATCCTTAACCCGTCTTATATCCACACCACCTTGAACCAGTCTTGAGGCGCAAGTGTGTCGGCAAGTGTGTAAGGTAATGTCAGGTAAATTACAAGCCATTTTAGCTTTATCAAATGCTGTCCTGACAGTTGAATAAGGGATGGGGAAAGGTTGGGCAGGGCTGACTGTTCTGCGCCTGTTTAGGGATTGCTTGGCGGCTGTTGATAGAGGCACAGTTCGCGGGTGTCCTGTCTTGGTATCCCAGAACGTGACAGTCTTATCTTTAACGTCAACCCAGCGCAGCTTGAGTAGTTCACCTACCCTTGCCCCTGTGTAAATTAAACAGGTCAAAAGATCGGCATAATCATCACGGGCGATGTGTTCAAAATATTTGAGCAAGCTCTGTTCTTGGTGTGGCTCAAGAAACACCACACGGCCTTTCCGCAACTTTGAATAATCCATCGATGGCGCGGGTGACTGTATATGACCACAGGTGACCGCGTGTGCCATGATACGGTTAAAGGTAGCCGCGTAGTTATTGATGGTACTCCCAGCCCGCCCAGCGTCCAGCAATGAGGTTCTGAACTTTACCGCGTGAAGCGGTGTGACATCTCTGAGCGGTAGGTCTGCCCCCAGAAATTTCACCAAGGCTTTTGATTGGCGAACTAGGTTTCTCAGGTTGTTACTGTCAGGCCAAATGTAGTTGACGCTATTCTCAAAAAAAGAACCCACCAACTCTTTGTGAGATGATGGGTCATAGTTTTCTAGATCGCTGCGCTTGGATTTCTCCCAAGCAATTGCTGCATCCTCTTGGTCAAAGAGCTTCTTGTAACTCTTCCCTGCAACCATTACGCGGGCGATGAATTTACCCCGCGATTTATCATAACTAGCCATGAGTTTTTTTACTCCTCTAAGATTTTGTCAATTGTATCGAATAGAACGTGACCTTGCGGGCGTATATCAATAAGCCGCAAGCGGTGATCCATGGGGTCAAGTGATGACCCGATGTAATCCTTGCCAGCCTGATTAGGCTTGTAGCGTTTACTCCAGTAAGCCACGTTGCGGCTTGCTGCGGCGTTAGATAGACCAAGCATTTGCTCAAGGTCTTTCTGACGGGTGTGTTTAGATGCTAACAGAACTGTGAGCGCACAGGTTACTGACATATCCTTGTCGATTGTCTGAAACGTGCGTAACAGTTTAATCGCTTTGTCTATGTTTTGTTTGGTGTTAGCCACTTTATCCTCCTATTCCAAAAAAGTGTTATTGTTATAATTCTCATTCTTATACCAAAGAAAACCCACTGTTAGCCATCTGGATACTACTCTGCAAGAAACGCAAAGATTTATCCACGGTTCTTGCACCCAATATTATTAAGTGGGGTTTATTGCATGGGTGGTTTATTTGCAATGGTTTATTTGCGGATACTGTCCCGCGTGAGGGGACATTATAAGGTATCTCAGAAAGCTCTGGGAAACTAGCATCTGCCCTATGGGTTATACCTGTGTACTCCTCATATTCACACAACGCATCCCGCAAAAACATAATCCTAGTTTCATAGTTATTTTGGGACATTTGGTGCCACATTAAAGCGTAATTTCGTGAGGTTGCGTTTTGTGTGTAGTAAAATTCAAGGCTTGTCTGTTTGGCTTTATATTCATCAGGCACAACGTAGTCATCAACAAAAATAGATTTCATATAAGACAGGTGACGACAGTGTTGAAGCACGATTCTATTTAAAGAATTGGTTACTGTTTTGTTTTTTTGATGTGTCATTTTATACTCCAAGGTAAACTTTATTAAGACGGTAATTTTTTCGCATAAGCAAGTGTCTTCTATTTGAAAACTTATTGCTTCTGGTGAAAGTGCATGATGATGGGGGCAAAGACACAACAAGCCGCGCCAAGAATAGCAACGGCTGTCACTGTGTTATTGTCAAACAAAACCCCCGCTGCGGCTGCAACGAGGGATAACAGAACGGCAGACAGGATCGACTGCACCATGTCTTCTTTGGTCATGTGGTTAACTCCACTTCTCGATGAATCGGGTAAGCTGGCGATGGTCTTTGAGGCGATATTTGAGTTCGTCACCATCAGGCTTGTCAGCAAGCCATTCACCGGCAATATCAAGACGGTTCCTTGCTTCACCGATAATGTATTCATCAGAGTAAGCCTCGTTCACTCCGGCAAGGGTATCATCACCATCAAGCAAGCCATCTTCGACATCAATCACATCGAACTGATAAACAAGCTCATCAACACGAAATGCTGCTTTAACAATCGGGCGTATTTTAGTCATAGGAAAATCTCCATAGTTAAAAGTTGGGGTGATACTCAACACCTTGTTTCTGAAGCTGCTTAAAGAAATGCTGTTGTTGGCGGTGCATTTTATAAGCGGGGTAATGGGTCTTGCCGTGCCACTCTAGATCGTCAGCGGCACGGCGATGCTGTTGGTAAGAACGATTGACCAAGACAAGGTGAGGGTCATCAGCGATGTTTTTCTTGTTCATCAGGGTCATTAGGATTTCCTCACGACTAAAGGGTTGATGATGTGGCCTGATGCGTCATAGGGGTTACACTTGGTCAGACAGTGATAAAGATACTCTTTGATCTCTTTGGCTGTCGGTGCGTGTTGATGCGTGTCAACCTCAAGAACGATCTCAAAAACCATCTGGCCTTGTTCCCATGGCATAGGCTCATGCCAAACATTTGTGTCAGTCATCGTCTTGGTCTCCATCAGTGATTGGAACGGCAAAGCCGAACACATGGATTTTTTGTTCATCTTCGGTGTCAGTAAAATCATGGTTGATATAGATTTCGTCAGGGCATTGGGCGATCCAAGCCCAGAATTTTTGAGATGGGGTGGCTGTACATTTAGACATTTTAAAATCTCCAAGAAAAAACCCGCAGTGACGCGGGCTGTTGATAGTGAAAAAAGGTAGTAGGCTTAGTCTATGTTCAACACCTCGCAATGGGTGCGATCAACGGTGATGGTTAAGACATGACCTCGCGGTGATCTCATGCCTAGTTCATGGACAAAATGCCCGTTGCGCTGCATATCCTCATCAAAGTGAGCATCACCAACGATTTCATTTGCGACAGCATCGGGGCAAAGTTTGTATATATCAGCCATGCCATGATTTTCTGAAAGTTCGGTAAGTTCCTGACAGATATAGGCAACACCAGTTTTTGTGATGAAATAACTATTCATTGATCGCTCCATAAAATTAGAATTGTGAGGGTAGGCGAGAGGCGGCACTAGGCCGCCACCGCTTGAGGTTTTGCATCGGCTGCATCAAGGATAAGATCGCAAGCCTTTTGCGCTTTGGTGAAAGCTTGCATCAAGATGCGCTTGTCATCTTTTAAAGCCCGCATCCAGTTGTTGAGATACTTGGCATGGTTAGGGGTTGGCTCTTTTTCTATACCAAGGTTGGCGGCAAGTAATGCGCTGGCAATCTCCGCGACAAGCTCTTCCGCTGCGTAATTTTCATCACCGAACCAGCCACCCTTCAGGCGGTCAAGGCGTGATTCGTGGCCTGTCCAGTGAGCCATCTCGTGCAACAGTGTGCCATAGTAACTTTGGGTGGCTGTCTGCCCGCCAGCGGCCTTGAAATCGTGCTGGTGAGGCATTTGGATTTCATCAGTTGAAGGACGGTAATAAGCACGGTCACCGCCATGCGAAAGCTTGATCGCATTGGCTGAAATAAGGTTGTCAACGCTGGCGTGTTGCTCGACAAAATTAGGGCGGGCTTTCTTTTGCTTTGGCTCATAGCCAGCAACCTGATCAGCGTTAAAGATGAAAAAGGATTTGGTGCGCCAGTATTTGACAAGCTCATCATCGCCAGCATCGTTTTGTTTGGTGAATTGAGCGGGCGCACAATAGATAATTTCGGTTGCCTTTTGACCTTTCAGGGAAAATTTACCGGCCTCTAAAATCTTGCCGGTTTCCTCGCAACGAACACCGCCGCCGCGCTTAAACCACTGATTAAAGGTTCCCCATTCGCAAGAGGTGAAGCCGTGTTCCATTGCGGCGTAACCAGTGATGAAGGTGTTGATGCCAGAATAGACGGTGCCGCTCATAGGGTTATGGTGCTGGCCTTCGGTGGCAGTGGCAGCCCATGGTTTAAACCAATTGGTGCCTTCGGTCTCCATCAAGGCGAGCATTTTGGCGGTGATGATTTCGCCATGATCTTTGCGGGCTTTTTTGGTAAAGGTTTTTTTAGACATTTGAAAATCTCCAAGGTTTGAAAAAAGGTAATAGGCGTTTGTTGATAGAGAGAGAGGCCGCAAGTTATGCGGCGACTGTATGAAGGGATTTGCCAGCGGCACCGTGTGCAACAATGGCGATTGATTTGGCGGCAATCTGATTGCCCGAACAAAGCTTGCATGATTCACAAGAGGCCTTGCGCCCTGCCTCTTCGCTGGCGGGGCAAAGAATTTCCTTGCCCTTGATAACGTCCGCCACGTTGCCAATTACCCGAAATGTCCGGTTGCCTAACGCCCATTGATCAATCGCTTGGCTGGCAGTGTCAGCAGAAACCATAGTTAAATCAGGACGAAAATCCGCGCTGGCAATGTCTGCTTGGTGACTGTAACCAGTATGTCCTTGCGCTTCGGCGAGAAGGTCTTGCCATACGAAAAAAGGTACTGCGGCGGGATCGCCATAAGTACCAAGCCGAACCATACGCCCGCGTCCAATGGCTGTTGCCTGATCGCCGGTTGCGGTTGGGTAAATACCGCGCTGCAAAGATTTCCAAACAATCAAGACACCCTGACCAAGTAAAACGTAACAGGTACGCCCCTTGGCTTGCTTATACTTGCCGAAATCAGGGTGAGCCGGTGTTAAAGCTTCGCCGCGATGCGGGCAATTGCCGCAAATCGAGAAATCATCACCAGACTTGGAATTTTCAAGCGGGTTCTTGCTGTTGTCGTTCAAGATATACGTTTGAACCATGTTGCCTGTCTTGCGGTTGCCTGATTTGGCAATGGCAACAACGACAATTGGCGAACCGTCAATCATTGAGGCACCGCGATAAATGATAGCGTTCTGATTTAATTTCGACATGGTAAAAACTCCGATAGGGTAATGATTAGGACAAAAAAAGGGGCGAGGAAATTAACCGCGATCAACCGACATGAACATGAGGTAAAGACTGATCAACATATTGAAACCGGCGATCATAAAGATCGAAAGAGAAAGGCCGGTCATATGGTGAAGCATAGCGGCACTTGATACCACCAAGGCTATGATGAAAAGAAAACCGGAAAACATGAAATAGAAATCTGATTTAGTGTGTGACATTGTGAAAACTCCGATTGAAAAAAGGTTGCTGCAAGACAGCCAGCAAAGAGGCGAGACATAACCGCGAATTGTTGCGGGTTGCGTTGTCAGGTTCCGCGCTTTCAAACTTGCGAGTGGTGCCGCTACCTTGCCCGACTGTTTACGGGGTATCTTGCGGCGCATCATCAAGTGACGCTGGAACCTTAACACCGTCCAAGGGATAGAGAGAGCGGGGCTGGTTACCGCGTAGCCAATTTGCCAGAACGCTATGTGGGCTTGTGTCTCGCCGCTTGGCAGGGTGCCTTGCGGTAACCCCCTTAGAAACAATTACGAGATCGTTGTAAACAACTAAATGAAATAAAAACGCACCGATGTCAAAAAATGTAATGAAATCATCACAATAAACTTTCACCGGATATTGCAGGATTATTACGATTGCGAGATGATCCCTGTGTATACTTATAATTGTTTTAGGGTTTTTGGTGGGTGTGTCGCGGGTGTGTCGCGGTGTTGATAGTGGGTGTTTTTGGGGTGTGTCGCGGTGGTTGGTTGCGGGTTGTCCGGTGGTTGGTTGCGGGTTGGCCGGTGGGTG
>Ga0255752_10000719_pt1 | contig 40601 bp, 32 predicted proteins | sample 011ome_25_FD_179952 | JGI IMG/M metagenome (GOLD analysis project Ga0255752, IMG submission 179952) | Coastal salt marsh microbial communities from the Groves Creek Marsh, Skidaway Island, Georgia - 011512CT metaG (version 2) | ecosystem: Environmental > Aquatic > Marine > Intertidal zone >...
CTGCTATGTTGATTATCCCTGCCGCAACTTCAAGGAGGTTAGCTAACTCGCCAGGGCAAATGGCGTTGATTGCAACCTTAGTAGGGGTTATTTCAGTCATTTCAGGTATATTTCTTTCAGTAGAGCTTGATGCACCATCCGGACCATCAATAGTCATTATAAGCGCAATGCTTTTTTTTCTTTCTTATAGTTTTAAGTTTTTAATAAATAAAGATTAACAAATAAAAACATTAAACAAAATTATTAGGGCCTTAAAACAATTTTACCTTTTGCGCCTCTATCAAGAATTTTTTCTAAAACATTAGCGGCTTCAGATAGTGCATGACTTTCCTCTATTAGTGGTTTTAGTAGACCTTTTTGGTACCAGTCAAATAATTCAATCATATTTATCTTATACTCATCTGGTTCAGTTCTTGTAAATGCACCCCAAAAAACACCAACCACACTGAATTCCTTAACTAAAGCTAAATTTACTGCTAATTTAGGTATTGTCCCAGATGCAAACCCAATGACTAATAATCTTCCTTTTCTTGCCATTGTTCTCGCAATTGTGTCAAAAGTATCTCCACCAACGGGATCAAAAATAACATCAACACCTTTGCCAGCTGAAATTTCTTTTAGTTTTTCTTTTAAGTTGTCATATCCTATTGATATATCAGCTCCATTTTCTTTAGCTATTTTTTGTTTTTCACTATTAGAAGTAACAGCAACTACTTTTGCACCCATTATTTTACCAATTTGGATGGCGGCTATTCCAGTTGAACCTGATGCACCTAGTACTACAAGCGTTTCTCCTTTTTTTAACTGTCCTCTTTGTTTAAGTGCATAATGAGATGTTCCATAAGCACACAATAAGGCACAAGCATCGTCATATGACATGTTTTTGGGAATTTTAAATGTAGAAGAGGTTTTAACTACAGCTTTTTCTGCATATCCATTAAGCTGTGATAGAGCAGCAATGCGATCTCCAACAGTAAGATCAGTGTCTTTAGATCCAAGGCCAATCACTTCACCAGCAACTTCCATACCTGGAATAAATGGAGTTTCAGGCTTAAGCTGATATTTTCCTTGTACTAATAACCCATCTGGAAAATTTACACCCACAGACTTAACTTTAATTAAAATACAATCTTCGTTTAGACTTGGTTCATCAACTTCTTTGTACTCGATATTTTTAATTGGACCAAAGTTATTGCATACTATAGCTTTCATATTAATTCCTTCATTATTTGGGGAAGTGTAGGGATATTGTTTCTGCAACAAATGCTGGCTTGCTCTCATCTTTGATTTCTAATTCACACTTATTTACAACTCTGAAACCTCCATTTTTCATTTCTTCACAAGAAACAATAGTCCTATTTAGTCTCACGTATGATCCCACTTTGACCATATTAATAAAACGAACTTTATCTGATCCATAGTTAAGTGTTCTAGATGTATTTTTAATTTCTGCATTTTGAGCAGCTAATTTTGGAAGTAGAGAAACCATATAATATCCATGGGCAATTGTTTTACCATCAGGCATTTCTTTTTTCGCTCTTTCTTCGTCAACATGTATCCATTGATGATCTGAAGTGGCATCGGCAAATTTATTTATTTTCTCTTGTGTCACCTGATACCAGTCACTGGGAGTTAATGGTTTATCTATATAGTTTTGAATTTCGGAAGGGTTTTGTATTATCACCATTATTTTATCTCTTTTTTTATATTTGAAAAGTTTTGATAAATGATAGTGTATTTTATAACAAATAAAAATTCAAATTATGGAGATTTAATTGTCTTGGAAAAATAAAATACATTTAGAAGGCGTTATTCCTGCTACTTTGATAGCTTTCGATGAAGATTTCCAAATAGATGAAAAAGCAAGTAGAAAACACATTAGAAAGTGTGCCTTAACTCCACGGATATCGGCGGTAACAGTCAACGGACATTCTTCGGAAATTCATGCTTGTTCGTTTGATGAGCAAAAAAAGATCTTAAATTTTTCTTTGGATGAGATTGGAGATATTGTTCCTGTTATAAATGGCGTGTATGCTGATGGAAGTATTGAAGCCGCTAAGATTGCAAAGATGTCTGATACAAATGGCGCATCTGCATTGTTATGTTTTCCTCCTCAGAGCATGTCTATGGGAGGGCACTTAAGGCCTGAAATGGCTGTGGAGCACTTTAGTAGAATTGCAGACGCAACAGATCTTCCTTTAATATGCTTTAATTATCCATCGTCTGGAAACTTATCATATCCTTTTGAAACTTTATTAGAATTATTTGAAAAAGTCCCCACTATTAAAGCAATAAAAGATTGGTCTAATGAGCCTATGTTACATGAGAAGCATATTAAAACTTTTCAAAACTTACCTAATCCTGTCAATGTTCTTACAACACATAGTTCATGGCTAATGTCTTCTCTTGTAATGGGTGCTAAAGGCCTTTTGTCTGGTGCAGGTAGTGTTATTGCATCTCTTCAAGTAGATTTGTTTTTTGCAATAAAGAATAATGATCTTAAAACAGCTAAAAAAATTAATGATAAAATTTACCCCTTAGTTCAAGTATTTTATTCACCTCCATTTCTTGATATGCATAATAGGATGAAGGAAGTTTTAGTATTAACTGGAAAAATGAAAGAGGCTATTGTTAGGCCTCCTTTGATGAAGCTTAGTTCTTTTGAAATTGATAAATTAAAAAAAGCAGTTGAATTATCAAAAATTTAAAAACTTAGAATATTAAAGTGTTAAGCATCATGAATTTTTACATATTCAAAATCACCAGGCTTATTATCGATACCCAAATCAGGTGCAGATATCCAATCAGCGTATCTGCCGGGTTCAGAAACCGGTTTCATTAGTGATTCTATAAATAAATTATCATCTTTTGTTGGCAAAAAGGTACTTTTTTCTTTATCCCACATTTCTTTTGTTAAAACATCACCTAATGGCGAAATATTAGCACTCATAAATGTGCCTATTTTTCGATTAAAGCCCTCAAAAGGTAATCTCATTTCAAAACTAATTTTAGCCTCTTCAATGGTTCTGTTCCATCTTTTTATACTTACTAAAGTATCTTTTGTGTAATCATCTCTTAATCTCATATTAAGTGATAGAAGAGCAGGGGCTTTTTTATTTACAATTTGTCCATTACTAAATTCTAATATTGGATAAGTGTCATTTTTTAGAATATGGTCATCTTTTATTTTTGTTTCCCAAAATCTTCCTTTCACTCCAGCAGTATATGTATTGGCAGCATTTGTAGAAATTTCTGAACCAAACAAATCTAATGATAATGAATAATGAAGATTTATTTTTTTTTGTATAGTTGGTAGATCAATAACACCTAATTCTCGTATTTTTGAAATATCATAAGGGTCTGAAATACCTGCTTTGTTCATCATTTCACATGTTTTCTTGATTGTTCTTCTCACCCCATTTTCACCAACGAACATGTGGTGTGCTTCTTCTGTAAGCATAAATCTACATGTTCTAGAAAGTGGATCAAACCCTGACTGTGCAAGGGCTTCTAATTGCATTTTGCCATCCCTATCTGTAAATGCTGTAAACATAAAAAATGAAAGCCAATCAGGAGTTGATTCATTAAAAGCTCCTAACATTCTTGGAGCATCTTCAGACCCAGACTGACGTTTAAGTAATTCATTAGCTTCTTCTCTTCCGTCAGAACCAAAATATTTTTGCAGAAGGTAAACCATTGCCCACAAATGTCTTCCTTCTTCAACATTAACCTGAAACAAGTTTCTCATATCATAAAGGGAAGGAGCCGTACTTCCCAAAAATCTTTGCTGTTCAATCGAAGCCGGTTCAGTGTCACCCTGGATAACAATTAACCTTCTTAACATAGATCTATACTCACCTGGTACTTCCTGCCATACTGGATCACCAATATGATCACCAAAAGGAATTGTTCTTCCTTCCTTTTGAGGTGCTAATAAAATACCCCAACGATATTCCGGCATTTTAACGTAGTCGAAAGTAGCCCAACCATCTTTATCAACATTTATTGCCGTTCTTAAATAAACTAGCATATCTTGAAAACCAACAGGTCCTAAATCTTTCCACCAATCAATATAGCCTGGATGCCATCTTTCAAGAGCCTTTAAAACCCGGTTATCAGACGATAAACTTACATTATTTGGAATTATTGTGTCGTATTCAACTTTATTGTTATTTAGCATATTATCCTCAATTATGTTCTTTTTTTAGTATACTGACCTTTGTTACCTGTACCATAATTTTTTAAAGCCCCATTCTCACCTACAGCGCTTGGTCTTTGAAATATCCAATTTTGCCAAGCAGATAAGCGACCAAAAATTTTAGTTTCCATTGTTTCTTTTCCTGGAAACCTTAAGTTAGATTCCATCCCAATCATAGAATCCGGTGAAAAACTACTTCTTTCTTCTAAAAATATTCTTATTTCGTCATCCCAATCAATATCATCAAATATAAAAGTTATTAAACCCAACTCATTTGCCTCTTCAGCTAAAATTTGTTTTTCTAGATTTTGTTTTACTAAAAGAATCTGTTCAGGTGACCCTATAAATCTTGTATCAATTCTAGACATTTCATTTGACATTAGGAAACTGCCAAAATTAGAATTTGATAAAATAATAGCTGCTTCCTTATTATCATATTCTTCAAACTCTCCTTCAGCCATATAACTTCTATCTGCAGCGAATATTAATTCAGATAAAAATCCTGCATAACAAGATCCAGGTTCAATTAAAGTAATTAAAGTTCTAGATGTAAGATCTATTCTTTTGAAAATTCTTGTCCAAAAATATGATATTTCATTAATAAACCATTGGTTTTTATAGGTCTCAAATAATTTGTCATAAGACAGAACATTAGAAATTTTACCTGACGTTTTAAAAACTATTATTCCAATTTCTAATTCGTTAAATCTTAAATTTAGGATAGCATCGTCTAATTCTCTAGCACATTTTAAAAGCCAAAAATCACTACCTTCCGATAATATATCACTTAAATTTTGTGGAGCAGTATCAAGAGGGGCGTTGATTGTAACAGAAGCAGTTTTTTTTTCTCTATCTATTAGGACGGTTAATGTCGAATAAACAATCTCATCGCTACTAACACTATTTTTTTGTAAATTATTCAGCTTAATACCAACTAAATCTCCATTTTGAGTTTTAAAGCAAGACTTTTCCTTGATCAACCCATTCAGTTCATCATTTAAAGAACTCTTTTTAGTAATAGTGTCAACCAAACGCCATTCTTTTGCTTTTTTTGCTTTAACACCCTCTTCCATTGTACAAAAAACATCCGCAAGGTCTCTTCTTATTTTTCTTTTGTCGGTAAGTCTGGTCAAACCTCCAGTACCTGGAAGGACAGCTAGAAGTGGAACTTCAGGCAATGATACGCTAGATGAACCATCATCTAATAAAATTATATGATCACAAGCAAGGGCCAGTTCATATCCTCCACCAGCACAAACCCCCTCAATTAAACATATGAATAATTGAGAAGATTCCTTAGAGGAGTTTTCTAAAAAGTTCCTGGTTTCATTAGTAAATTTACAAAAATTTACCTTATGAGCATGGTCAGATGAAGCAAGCATTTTTATATTTGCGCCTGCACAAAATGCTTTATCGTTTCCAGATTTTATTACTATTGAATTAATTTGTGGATGTTCAAATCTCAATCTTTTAACTGCATCTGCTAGTTCAATATCCACTCCTATATCATAACTATTTAATTTTAATTTATATCCTTCAAAAAAACCCGCATCCTCATCTACTTTCATTATTAAAAAAGCTCTGTTTTCTTGAATATTTAATTCCCAATGTTTGTATATTTCAGGATTGGTTTCAAAATTTATTTGAGACTTCATTTATAACCTCAATATCCACTTAAATTAAATTATAATGAATACTGTTATTAGTCTATAAAAGTTTTTTAATAAATTTATCAATACAGTTGATTGTAAACTCTGGATATTCATGAAATGGGTTATGGCCACAGTCTTTTATTGTTTTTTTTGTAAAAGGTACCTTGATGTTTTCTAGAATAACATTGAGCTGTTCTATTGATCCATAAGGGTCATTCAAACCTTGAATTCCTAAAACTGGTGTTTTAATTTCTGAAATATGATTAGTTATATCCCAATCTTTAAAGTTTTTATCTAACCAGACATTGCTCCAGCCATAAAACGCGTTGTCAACGTCAATATGATATTTTTCCAATTTTGAACGAAGTGATCCATGCTCATATTGATAACGTGTTTTTTCAATTGCTTTAAGGTTATCACCTTCTATAAAAAAATGAGGAGCTAAAAGAACAGTGCCTATTAAATTATTTATTATTTTACCTCTACTACCTAATGCTGCAATTGTTCCACCATCACTATGACCAATTAAAAAGTAATTTTTAATTTTAAGTTTTTTGATGAGAATGGGTAAATATTTCTCTGCTTCAATTGTCATATAATTAAGGGGTCTTGGCAACTCAGAATTAGATGATTTTCCATATCCAAACCTAGAGTAAACTATTACATTTAAATTTGTTTTTTCATATATTAATTGTGGAATTTGTCTCCACATAGCTACAGAGCCAAGGCCTTCATGTAACAAAATTAAAACTGGAGAGTTGTCAGAAAAGTTTCCGTAGGTTAAATATTCTAGTTGTTTGTTATTGATATTTAAAAATGATGATTTAATTTTCATTTCTTAATTAACTATCTTAATTTGAACCGTTGAACTTTACCTGTAGCTGTTTTAGGAAGGTCATCAACGAAATTTATCCATCTTGGATATTTCCATTTACCAATTTTATTTTTTACATGTTCTTTTAAAATATTTTCTTTATCAATTTTTGTTACGTTCTCATTTAAAATAACAAATGCACAAGGTTTATCTAATCCCTCAGAATCTTGTTTTGCAACAACAGCAGCTTCCAGGACTATTTCGTGTGATACTAGGGCTTGTTCAACTTCAAATGGTGAAATCCATATTCCACTAACTTTGAACATATCATCTGTTCTTCCGCTGTAGATAAATTTGCCGTCCTCTAGTTTTTCATATTTATCCCCAGTTCTTGTCCATTCTCCTTCGAATGTTTTTCTAGATTTTGTAAGTTTGTTCCAATATGCGATTGCAGAGGATTTACCTTTTACAAGCAACTCACCTATTTCTCCTACATTAACCTCTTCATTATTTTCATTAACTAATCGTAATTTATATCCTGGAACAGCACTACCTGAAGTTCCATAAACTATATCATTAGGCTTGTTAGATAAAAAAATATGTAACATTTCAGTTGATCCAACACCATCTAATATATCTACTCCTGTAATGCTTTTCCAATCTTGACCAATTTGAGAAGGAAGTGCTTCACCAGCAGATACACATATCCTAAGGTTTACAAAATTAATATTATTCTCTTTTCTTAAATTTACTAACATTGCTGCGTAAATTGTTGGGACGGCAAATAAAATTGTTGGTTTTATTTTATTCATTATCTTGTTAACACTATCGGGTGTAGGTCTTAATGGGAAAAGGGCAGTGGTCGCCCCGATACCCATAGGAAATGTCATGGCATTACCTAAGCCATATGCAAAAAAAAGCTTAGCCACAGAAAACACTAAATCTTTTTCATTTATTTTTAAAACTTTGACAGCATATGTTTCAAATGTTTCTAACAAGCTTCTGTGAACGTGAATAACCCCTTTAGGTTCTCCGGTCGAGCCAGAAGAATAAAGCCAAAAAGCAGGTTCATCTTCAGAAATTTCAATTATTTCTTTTTCAACACATAAATCTAATTCGGTAGTAAAATTTTTAACATCGTTGTTGTTGTCACTTTTTCCAATGACAAATATATTGTCTATTTGGCTATACAAATCTGGTATATCAAAAATTAAGTCTTTGATTTCTTGAGATACAAAGATAGTTTTTGCTCTACAGTCATCTAAGATAGTTTTGATGATATCTTTAGACAATAATGTATTTATTGGTACAGGTATAACACCAGCTTTTATACATCCCCAAAAAATTATTGGAAATTCAATTTGATCGAGGACTAACATTAAGACTCTTTCTTCTCTTCTGATATTTAATTTAGAGAGAAGGTCTATCATTTTATTTGTTTGTATTGACAGCTCTTTATAGGATATTGATCGACCAGTTGGCGTTGCTTCAATAAAAACTTTTTTATTTTCAATTTTAGTATCTAAATGTCTATCTATAAAGTAATATGCGGCGTTATTCTTTTTATCTATTTTATATTCTTCCACAATTGAAAGTCCTCTCAAGTCATATCCATTCTCTTAATGGCTAATTCTATTGTCTTAAGTCCTAAATTTCGGACAATTTCTCGTTTATATCTGGCAGAGGTATAGTGATCTGTTTTAGTGTTCAAATCCCATGCAAAATCATTTAAACTTTTATTAATTTCTTTTAAATTATTTGTTTGCCATTCTATAGCTGTAAAGTTATCACAAACTCCTCCAACAACAAACCTAACATGATTTTCTTTTGCAATAGCAGCAAATGATGCCATGGCAAAATCACCATATTTTTCTGAAATTTCTTTAAATGCGTATCCTGTGTTTTTTGTTGCTTTTGGAAATATAACAGATGCAACAATTTCATTATCCTTTTTTGAAGTTAATAGGGGGCCTAAAAAAAAGTCTTCTGCATTTATTATTCTTTGTGAAGAATAATTCCTTAATTTTATCTTACCTTTAAGGGCTAAAAAACATAATGGAATTTCAGAGCTAGGGTCCGCATGGCATAGTGAGCCAATTACTGTCCCACGAGCACGATGTTGTTGATGACCTATATAAGGAAGGCATTGTGCAATAAGGGGTAAATCTTTTTTTGTTTGATGTCTTATTTCAAGTTCAAGTTGTCTGTACAGGGGACCTATTTCTATGGTGTCTCTGTGATCAATTAAGTCAATATCATCTTTTATTGTATTAATATCAATCAAAACTTTTGGTTTTGCTATTCGCATATTCATCATAGCAATTAATGATTGACCTCCTGCTAAAATTTTTGCATCTTTTCCATAATTTTTTAGGGCATTTAAGGTCTCTGACCAGTCTAGTGGTTGAAATAAATCGAAAGAAGCTGGTTTCATCGACTAGACCTAAAAAAATTGATTAATAAAGACCAAAAACTTAATTTTTTATTTTTATGAGATACTTCTTTTGTAAGTTGATCTAAAACTTGATTTAAAATTATTTTAGACGCTACATTCAAAAAACGATTACCAATGGCAGCAATTTTTCCAGAAACTTCTACTTCGTAATAATAGTCTAAAATAGTTCTGTTTTGTTCGGTTTTTTTAAGTATTATTTTGCCTTCACCTGTTGCAGTTCCAAGATTTCCTGTTGCGCTTCCTTTTAATTTAAAACTAATTGGTTTTACAAGATCTGTTAACTGAACTAAAAAGTCATATTTTCCTGTAATTGGACCAAAATTGATATTAATTTCCCCTGTATATAAGTTTGGTTCTTTAATTTGTATATCTTTTGATCCTGGTAAAACTTTTATTAATGTTTCAGGATTTAAGATGTTATCCCAAACTAATTCATAACTCATATTTACAGACTTTGAACCTTGTCCATTAATTAAATGATTTTTATCTAGACCTACAGCTAACTTTTTTGAAAAACTTGACCTAGATCTTTGTTTTTCTTTTTTTTGATTTGTTAAATATGTATATATTTTAGAATGTGTTAATGGCAGTGTAATATTTTCTATACCCATAGCATCTGAGGCAGCATTTGCAATAGCAACAGGAGTAGACATACAATTTCCTTCACCTAAACCCTTGGCTCCTAATGGTGTAAATGGACTAGGGGTTTCAATATGAATAATCGTAGGTTTAATAATTTCACAAGTTGAGGGAAGTAAATAATCTGTAAACGAACCACTTAAAAAAGATCCATCTTTATTATATTTGAATTCTTCATACAAAGCTGCACCAACGCCATGAGCAAAAGCACCATAGATTTGGCCGTTGGCAAGTAAAGGATTTAAAATTTTTCCAGCATCATGTCCTGTAATATATCGATCTATTTTTGTTTTTCCCGTTGTAGGATCAATTTCAAGGCCACAAACGTCAAAAACAAACCCATACGCTAGTGAACCGTTGATTTGATCCTTTTGATTTGGTGGTTTTAATTCTTGAGGAGACCATTGTACAACTTCTCTCAATCCATTTTTTGAGCTTTCATTAAGTTGACTTGGAGACCAATGTTCATTACCTCCTAATCTGTTAAAAGGAATTTTATTGTCTATATTATTCTTATCCAAAACATAGTTGTTTTCAAAAACTAGGTTTTCAGTTTTACAGTTTAATTTAGATGAAGCAATTAAAGCTAACTTAGTTTTTAGTTTTTTGGCTGCTAAAGCAGTAGTACCTGCTACAGCTCCTGCAAAACGGCTTGAATAATTTCCTGCAGCAATTGACCAAGGGTCTTTCTGGGTATCTAGTTCAGAGTTAACATTAACGCTTTCAAAAGAAATACCAAATATATCTGCTACAACTTGAGCAAGGACAGTTTTGTGTCCTTGTCCTTGGGGTAAGCTGTCACATGTTACGTAGACACCTCCCATTGGTCCAATTGCAACGCTAGCACTTGCTATCGCACCTCCCTTGTGCCCTGATTTTTCTCTTTCTTCATATGGAAGTGCTGTTGTAATATAACCCATATTAGAAACAGATGGTTCAACTAAAGCTGTATAACCAATTCCGTATAGTTTACCATTCTTTATAGCTTTTTCTTTTCTTAACTTCATTTCAGAAAATTGTTTAGAGCGTATCACTTTGTTAATTAATTTTGAATATTGCCCCGAGTCAAGCAAGGCTCCAGAAGCAGACTGATAAGGAAAGTCCTTATCTTTAACAAGATTTAATTTTATTACCTTTAAATGATCTAAATTTAAGTTTTTTGCTATTTTATGTACAAGTCTTTCCAAGGCATAATAATGCTGAGGACCTCCAAATCCTCTATTTAATCCAGTTGGTGTTTTGTTAGTAAGTACAACTCTATTTCTACAAAAAATGTCTTCTATTAAATAAGGACCAGATAAGTTACCATGCATTCTATATAATGATGCAGGTTCAGGTGCTCTTAAATATGCTCCGACATCATCTATTTGATCATAATCAAGTGCAAGTATTTTGCCATTCTTTTTAACTGCTGCTTTGATGTTTGTTACTCTATTAGTCGCTGATGATGCAGCAGTTAAATGCTCAATTCTATCTTCAACCCATTTTACATTTTTACCTGAAAGTCTTGAAGCTAAACAAGTAAGAACTATCATAGGGAGTATAGCTTGCTTAATACCAAAACTACCACCGGAATCTTGATTAGAAATTAGTCTTAATTTATTTTCACTTACATTTAACGATCTAGTAATTACCGAATGCAAGCTAAATGGACCTTGAAAGTTAGAACGCACAGTATATTGAGACTCTTCAGAATTATAATTACTTTGAACAACAAAACCTTCTAATGGTGTGCAACTATTTCTTGGATATTTTATTTGCAACTCAACTATTTTATCGGCTTTTTTAAAGGCTTTCTTTGGGTTTCCATAAGAAAACTCTCTGTCGCTTACAACATTATTTTCAAGATTTTGATGAACTAAAGGAGCATTTTTTGAGGTGGAAATTAAAGTATCAATAACTGGATTAGACTTTTCGTAAATTACCTTTATATTATCAACTGCATCTTCTGCAATATATCTATTTTCCGCCAGAACTAAAGCTATAGGTTCTCCAACATATCGAACATATTCAATTGCACACGGCCATACTTCAATTTTTGTTCTTAATACAGAAAGTAATGGTTTAGATATTTTTTTAAAATCTTTACCATCAATTATTAGATTAACTCCAGGAATTGAAGTGGCTTTTGAAGTGTCTATTTCAATTATTTTTGCAGAGGCATGTTGAGATCTTAATACTGCTACATGTAATGTACCAGGAGGTTGACCAAAATCGTCTCCATAAATACCTTTGCCAGCAATTAAAGTATCATCTTCTGATCGTTCAATTCCAAAACCAATATTACATTTAGAAATTTTGTTTAGGACATCATCCATCAAAATTTAAATCCTATTAATTACCTTTATAAACAGGTTTCCTTTTCTCAACAAAACTGCTCACTCCTTCTTTAAAATCATTGGAGCTTCTTAACCTACCATAAGTTTCACCTTCTAATTCTATGGCAACGTGTAAAGGAGCATCCTGAGAAGTGTTCAAAACAGTTTTAATTGCTCTTTGGGCAAGTGGTGAAACAGAACAAAGTTCTTTAACGAGTTTACTAGTAGCTTCCTCTAATTCTAAACTTTCAACGACTTCGGACGCAAGTCCCCATTTAAACGCTTCTTCACCAGATATTCTTTTACCTCGCATAATCATATCTTTAACACGAGATAAACCAATCATTCTTGCTAATCTAACAGAGCCACCCGAGCCTGGTATCATACCTATTTTCATTTCTGGAAGCGATAATTGAGAATTTCTTGTAACAATTCTAAAGTCACATGCTAAAGAAAACTCTAAACCAACACCAAAGCAGTACCCTTGAATAGCAGCAATCACAGGCTTTCTTAATTTTTCGGGGGTCATAACATTTTGAGCAAGCATTGTAAGTGTTTCAGGTGTCTCTTTCATAAACCCTTCAATATTTCCCCCAGAAGAAAAATTTTCACCTTCAGCACGTAATACTATAACTCTCACATCTTCATCATTATCCAAGTTTTTCATAGCTTCTGCCATTTTTATTCTTTGAGAGTATTCAATCACATTAAGTGGAGGTCTTGATAAAATTACATCGCCTCTTTTATTTTCAGATGAAACTTTTACTTTAAAACCTTCAAACTCAATTAATTTTTCAGACAATTATTACTCCTATTGTTATTTTTCATTTGGCAAGTCATAACTTTCCATTAAATTATCAACAACACCGTCAAAATAATCCCAAGGTGTTTCTCTATAACTGTGGTTTTTAATGATAAATGAAGCGCCAGCATAAAATTTTTCATATTGTTGTTGTCTACCAGCAAACTCTGAACCAACTACATCCCATGCTAGCTTAAAAAGTTTCATTCTAGATGTAGCATCCATCTGAGGAGTTTGAAAATATGTTTCAAATTCTTTTTTAAGTTTTTTATTTTTTACTACATTTATACTTGCAGGCATTTGAAAAACACCACCACCACAAAGGGTCCGCAATTCATCAATTATTGCAGTATAGTTTTCTGTACACCAGTTAAGAGCTGCATACATCATTCTTCTATTAAAAGTCATATGATTTTCTGGCCAACTTTCTGCTGCTTCAATTTGACCATGGATCATTCCTGATAAGTTGGCTTCTAAAGATGACATTTTACCAAGAGTTTCTCTTACTGCAGGTATTTGATCAGCTCCAGTTGCTTTTGCAACTTTGTTGCATAGTCCAGTAATTAATTCCATTTTAGACCAATATCTTACATTTGCTTGGTGATTTCCATAACAATGAGCAGGAGTTTTGATATATATTTCACGTGCTAGAATTGCATCATCCATTACAAATATTCTTTCCCAAGGCACTAGAACATTTTCACACATAACTAGAACATCTGTCTCATCCATATTCCACGATAAAGGAGAATCAAATTGGTTGTCATAATGAGTTGATAGTGGCTGGCGCATCCATAAAGAAAGTCCTTTAATATTACAAGGAATAGCACATGTTATAGCTTGTTTTACTTGATCAGGTGCTAGTGGAACAAGATTTCCAATCCAAATCTCATTCGCAAAAACTGCGCTTGTTGCAAGCATTTTCATGCCAGATATTACGACACCTTCTTCGTTCTCATCTACTACAGATAAAGTTGGTATTGGTAGGTTTTGCTTTTGATAAAACTCTGGATTTCTAGCTGCTTGTGGAGGAACAACAGCATAAGATGCAAAAATATCATTGGTTTTGATATGATTATAGTAGCTAATTAAATTTTTTTTAAATTTAAATTTTCCACTATCAAAAATATCTGGGTTTGTTGACATTCCTGTTACAAAACTAGCTACATGATCCATAGAACGACCCATCATGCCTGATGTTTGATCAGCTATAATTTTGTGTGCTTTTGACCTTCTTCTAAGATCACTTTTATTTTTAGCTTGTAAAAACCATGTAGAAAATAGTTCACCATCTTCTTCATATGATAAATCATTCTTATATTTATTTTCGTGTTTAATGTCATATAATTTTGCAACTGTTTTAGCAGCCTTTTCAAATGCAGGGTGACACGTCACATCATCTATTTTTTCATCTCCAATATAGACTGTTCTTCCATCTCTTAATTGTTCTAAATGTTGATCACCTGTTTTAATCATTTTTAAAAACCTTTACCTTCAAAAATTTTCATCATTTTTATAATAATGTAATTCAAATAAAATACATCCGTTTTCTGATTTAAAAGGGCCATGATACACACCTGGTGGCCTACAAGCATAAGTAGATCCAGTAAACTGCTCTCCACCATTACCGTTTTTATCATTTCCTACTATCAAATCTCCAGAAACTAAGTAAACTTCTTCCCAATGATCGTGAATAAATTGGTCAGTAGTAAAAACACCTGGTTTGAAACGAAGCAACCTTGACCTGCTTCCAGTTTTTTTAACTTCATCAATATCAGATGCTAAAATTTGTTGCTCTATTCCAGATGGATATCCTTTAGGTGTATGCCAGTTTTCTTCAGATGACATTTTTGTAAATTCAATATGTGGTTTGTTTTTTAACATTTTTTCCTCGTTTCTAAAATTATTTTTTAATCTAGTTCATATTCCCCAGCCACTAATTTTCTTCTTAAAATTTTGCCAGTTGGAGATTTTGGAATTTCTTTGACAAATATATACTCTTTGGGTCTTTTAAAGTTAAGCATATTTGATTTGATGCAATATTCATCTAACAGTTGACCATTTAAATTTTTATTACGAACAACAAATGCACAAACTTTTTGACCCCATTTGGGATCAGGTAATCCGACAACAGTTACTTCTGATATATTTTCATTCAACGATAATATATTTTCAATTTCAATAGGAGAAACATTTTCTCCGCCTGTAATAATCATATCATCTACTCTACCGGTAACAAACAAGTCTCCATCTTCATCAAAATAACCTAAATCTCCTGTAAAATACCAACCATCAATAATTGATTTTTTGTTTGCATCAGGTCTTTTTAAATATCCTGAAAAAGCTTCATCAGAATTTAAATTAGCAATTATTTCACCTTCAACTTTTTTTCCTAACAATTTTTTAGTGTTATATGCCCCCATTTCAACAACACGTATCTGTTGATTTATACCAGCTTTCCCTGCGGACCCTGGTTTTAAATTTGCATTTTGATCAACTGTAAAAGTATAAATTTCTGAAGAACCATAATGGTTAACTAAATTTTTTGGTTCAAACCCTTCCATTACTTTTTTTATTAATCCATCATTCATTGGTGAACCTGCAAAACCTAATTTTTTACAAGTTCTTACCTTTTCTTTTGAAAAATATTGATTTTCTAATAAATCATAATAAAGAGTTGGAACAAGGTATAAACTTGTTATTTTAAAATACTCAATTAATTCTATAGCTTGCTTAGAGGAAAATTTTGGTTGAGCAATAAATGTTCCATTAAGTAAAACCATCGAAATTAGAGACCTAACACCCATAGTATGATAGAGTGGCATTACACCTAATGTTGATTCATTTTTTTTGTACATATTTTGAGCAATATGAGCTATTGCAGAAGATCTCTCAGCAAAATGTGTTCTTGGTACCCCTTTAGGTTTTCCTGTAGTTCCAGATGTATATAAAATTAATGATAAAAAATCACTCTTGGCCTCAGGGCTATTTCCGGGGTTTCCACTTTTTAATAAGTCATTAAAATTTATTTTATCCTTTTTTTGTTTTCCAACAAAAATTTTGATTAAATTTTGGCTTGTAACTGAACTTTTAACTGCAATATGACTTTCTTCTTGGTAAATTATGCATTTAGCATCTGAGTCTAATATACAAAAATCAATTTCTTGAGATTTCATTCGCCAATTTAATGGAACTATTGTAAGACCAGTAATTTGGCATGCCCAATGTATTGTTGCAGCCTCAATATTATTTTGAAGCAATGTAATTACTCTATCTTTTGAGGTTAGACCAACAGATTTTAATCCTCCACAAAGTTTATCAACTTCTTTAAACCATTCTTCATAATTAATTTCATTATCTATTTCTGCAATAGCAATTGTTTTTGGAGATTTTTCTATAGATGTAAAAAAGGATGTCCCAAGATCAAGCATTTTTTTTATTTTCATTTCTTTTTTTTATTACTTCTAATACTGCATCTACTATCCCAACATATCCAGTACATCGACAAATATTTCCACTAAGTATTTTTCTAATTTCTTTCTCATCGGCATATTTTGGGTTTTCGTTAAGATAAGAACTTATTGTAATTAAAAATCCTGAAGTACAAAAACCACATTGTAAGGCATGATGTTTCTTAAATGCGGCTCTTAAGTCATCTAAATTTTTGTCTTTAGCTATACCCTCAACTGTTATTATTTCATGTCCATTAATCTGAGATGCTAGCATTAGACATGATCTAATGGGTTTTCCATTAAAAATGATTGTGCATGCTCCACATATCCCATGCTCACAACCAACATGTGTTCCTGTTTCTCCAATTGAATGCCTTAAAAAGTCACTTAAAAGTGTTCTTGGATAAACATCTTTACTTAATTTAACTCCATTTAATGTGAAATTTACCTGAATCTTTTCGCTTGATTTTATTAATGGCATAAGACTTCTCTATATTAATAAATAAAAAAATAATAACCGAAATTATTTTAAATTTTTAGTTTGTATCGCATAATTTTACCTGAGCCTGTTCTAGGTATATTTTCGACTACTTTAAAATCTTCAGGAATTTTATACTTAGACAGGTTGATTTTACAAATTTGATTTAAAACTTCTTTATCAAATTTATTTTTATTTTTTAATACAATGAATGCTATTGGAACTTCACCTAAAGTATCATGATTTTTACCTACTATAGCACAATCCAAAATCTGGTCATCTTTTAGAATTGCTTCTTCAATCTCAGCAGGAGATATATTTTGTCCACCCCTAATTATAAGTTCCTTTAGACGACCTGTAATGGTTATAAATCCATCGTTGTCACGTTTTGCTAAATCACCTGTATAATACCATTTATCTTTTACAACTTTTTTCGTTTCATCTTCTTTATTATGGTATCCAATCATTAAATTAGGCCCATAGCAAATCAATTCACCTTCTTCGTTTGGGTCTGCTTCTACATTTTGAGGAGTTATAATTCTTACAGACATTCCAGGAATTGGAATTCCACAAGAACCTATTTTTCTATTAGATTGCCAGTTCATGGTAACCATGGTTGATGTTTCTGTAATACCATATCCATCCAATAATAAATTATTGAAATACAACTCATATTCATTATTCAAAGTTCCAGGCATTATTGCCCCTGCAGAAACACACCTTGTTATATTTCCTAGATTAGAAATTTTGTTTTGTTTTGCTGTTTCAAGAAGATAATGAAACATTGTTGGAACACCAGGCAATACTGTAAAATCCCTACTACTTAATAAATCTAATACTATTTTAGGTGAAAATTTTTCCAATATAAATTCAGAGCAACCAGAAGCTATTATGCCTAGAATACTAAAATTAATTGCATAAGAGTGAAACAAAGGAAGGGGAGACAATACTTTATCTTCATTATTGAGATTGACTATAGGTACCCAACAACTTGCTACTACCCACAACATACTTCTTGTTGTTAAAAGCACACCTTTTGGTTTCCCTGTAGTCCCTGATGTATAGATTATTTGGTTTGGTACATTTATATCGTCATCATTAATTTCAATTTTAGTTTTATCAACTAAACAAAAATTTTTTAAGGATAAATTATTACTTTCAACAGAATTGTCTGCAAAACAAACGAATTTTTTTAAATGAGGAAAAGACTTTAAACTTTCTAAAATTTTTTCATTTTTTGTTGAAGTTATGACGAATTTTGTATTCGAATCATGTAGTTTGTAATTAATTTCTTCTGTAGTTGAATCAAAACTAATGGGAACGATAGTAAGACCTGCTCGTAATGTTCCTAAAAAAGCAACAACCCATTCAACAGAATTAGGAAGTATTAAAGCTACAGCATCACCCTTTGATAACCCTAAATTAAGAATATTCCTAGCAAGGTTTAATGTTTTGCGATCAAGTTCGAAGTAATTTATTTCTGAATTAAAATCAGAAAAGGCAATTTTTTCATTTTGTGCTTTTGCTTGTTTTAATAAAATTTTATTAATTGGTTCTATTAAATTTGTTTTGATCATCTTTGTTCCTAATACTTTAATTAAACCATACAAAATCCACCATTAATACTAAAAACCTGACCAGTTATCCAATCAGCATTATTTGAACATAAAAAAGCTACCATTGGAGCAACATCTTTTGGTTTTCCAAGTCTTTTTAAAGGATAGGATTTTAATATTTTTTCTTTATTTTTTTCTAAAAAAGTTTTGTCTGTGTGAGTGGTTTCCACTAAACCTAATGAAACTGTATTAACTGTTATGTTAGATCTACCAAATTCTTTTGCTAATGATTTTCCTAGAGCAATCGTGCCACCCCTTGCTGCAGCTGTTGCAGACAAATTAGCTTCTCCAATTCTTGAACTATCACCGACTAAATTAATTATTTTACCAAATTGCTTTTCAATCATGTCTGGAGCGACAGCATGACAACAATTTATGGCGCCTTTGAGAGATGTATCAATTTGCTTGTCCCAGTCATTTACATTTGAGTCAACAAATCTCTGGATCTTAGTATATCCAGCATTGTTTATTAAAAAATCTATCGAACCTAAATCTTTTTTAATACTTTGAACCATTTTTAAAACTTCATTATATCTCGTGATATCTGCTTTAAAAATCTTTGCAATACCACCTTTTGAATTAATCTCTTCAGCTGTCTGTTCGGCATCTTTTGAAGAATTATTATAATTTATTGCTACAGATGCTCCTTCATCAGCAAATATATTAGAGATTTCTTTACCAATATCTCTTCCACCTCCAGTAACTAATACTACTTTTTTTCCAAAGTTTAATTTCATTCAATTTCTCCATTTTTTAATAGTTGAAAGAGATATTCTTGATTAATAGGTAGTTCGTTTATATTAATATTATAATCAGACAATGCTTCGGCGACTGCATTTGCTATAGCTGCAGGAGCTCCAATTGTTCCTCCTTCTCCCATTCCTTTAAACTGGCCTAAATTTTCAGGTAAAAAATGTTCGGTATGAACCACATCTATTTTAGGTATTTCAGAAGCTGTAGGTATTTTATAATCAACTAAGTTTGCGGTTGTTAGTTGACCTTGGTTGTCGTAATTGATTTTTTCTAGTAAAGCTACTCCTATACCTTGAGCAACACCACCATGAACTTGTCCATCTACAATCATAGGGTTTATAACTTTTCCACAATCTTCTGAGACAAGATATTTTAAAACTTTTACCTTAAGTGTTTGTTTATCTATTTCTACTAGAGCAATGTGTGTCGCTGTAGTAGTTGCTCCAAAAATAGGGTCATAGCTTTCTTTAGCATACAAACTTTCTCTTAACTCAACTGGAAGAGTTTCCATATCTGAATAAACAGAATTAGCTAGTTCAAAAAAATTTATAGATTTATTAGTGTTCAATGACGATATTAAACCATCTGTTATTTCAATATTATTAGGGTCAGTCTCAAGTAAATAGGCAGCCACTTTTATAATTTTTTTTCTCAAAACTCTGGCAGTTTTAATGGCAGCACCTCCTCCAATTACAGCACTTCTACTTGCATATGTCCCTGTTCCATGTTTAGCTTTTGATGTGTCTCCATGGATTATTTTAACATCCTCTGGCTTTATGCCGATTTCATCAGCAACTATCTGAGCAAGTGTTGTTTCAAGCCCTTGTCCATGAGAGGCGATAGCAAATATTCCAGAAACAGATCCTGTGCCATCTATTTCAATAGTAACAGTTTCAGAGCCAGTATTAATAGGCATGCCAGGGGCAACTGAAATTTTTGAGCCTATACCAGTTAACTCGGCATAAGTGGAAATACCATATCCAACCCAACTGCCTTGACGTTTTTTTTTGTTTTTTATATCAATCATTTCTTTAAAAAAATTAGAGCTTCTTGATTTTTCTAAGCATTCTTTAAATCCTGCATCACTCCAAATTATTCCACTGCCAATTCTGTATGGCAAATTTTTAGTGTCGATTAGGTTTTTCATTCTAATCTCAAATGGGTCCATGGAAATTGATTTTGCAGCCATATCAACAAGTCTTTCTAAAACAAAAACTGCTGCTGGTCTTCCAACACCTCTATATGGACCGGTAGGTGATTTTGAAGTAACTACACATTTAACATTGCCATGAAAGTTTTCAATGTCATAAGGTCCTGGTAGAAAACCTATTACTTGAACAGGCTCTAAGGCACCAGTCCAGGGAAATATAGAATAAGCACCTATATTGCCAATTACATCTCCCTCTAAAGCAATAAATTTACCATCATCATCAAAAAAAAGTTTAGCCTCAATGATTTCTTCAAACGCCTGACTAGTCGTTAAAAAATCTTCTAATCTGTCGCTAGTCCATTTAATTGGTTTTTTTAACTTTTTTGATAAATATGTTACTATGATTTCTTCTGGATATAATGAGCCTTTTCCTCCAAAACCTCCGCCTACATCTGGTGCTTTTACATTAATTTTATTACCAGCTATTCCTAAGATTTTTGAAAGTGCATCTCTTATCACTCCTGGTATTTGAGTAGAAGAGTACAACGTGATATTTCCTGAGCCAATATCGTAGTCACTTATATAACTTCTATTTTCTATTGCTATTGGAGATTTTCTGCTAAGTTTAAATTTACCTGAAACTGATTTTATATCTCTTAACTTTATATAATCTTTAGTTCCATGAGAAAAACTTCTTTCCAAAATTACATTTGAACCAATGTCCTCATGAAGTAATATTTTATCATTACTAGCAGCTTCTTCTGGATCTATAACTGGATCGAGACTTTCATAATCAACCTCTATTAGCTCTAATGCATCTTCTCCAACATATCTGTTTTTTGCAATGATTACTGCTATAATTTCACCAACATATCGCACTTTATTTTTTGCAATAACATCTTGATAAGTTGCAAAATAATTAGACATTCTTGATGGTGAGGTAATTTGGTTTAATTCACTAAATTCTTTAAAAGTTAAGATGTCTATTATACCGTCTAACTTAAGAGCTTCTTGATATTCTATGGATTTAATTTTTGCATGTGATTCGTCACTTCTTACAAAAACAAGTTGTAACATTTTGTCAATGTTAATGTCTGAAGCATATTTAGCATTTCCACTCAAAAACTTTGAGTCTTCAAACCGTTCAATAGGTTTACCAATATATTTCGGTCTCATTAATATTTTTTTATCTTTATTCATAATATTGTTGTGTTTGTTTTAATATTTCCCATTGATTATAATCATGACCATAAATTAATTGAAAACCTTTGTTTTCAAGATACCTTAGTTCTTGATAAGAATTTAATAAAAGGTCTCCATCCCAAGCATTTTTTGGAACTTCATCATGTTTAATATTTCTTTCAAGACTTATTGCATCAGATGCAATAATAAATGATCCACTCTTATCTGTGTTAACTTGGAGACCTATACTTCCTGGTGTGTGACCTGGTAGTGCTAAAGTAACTAGACGACCATCGTCAAAAACATCATAGAAATCCTTGATACCTTTTAATGGCATAGGATGTTGCCATTCATGAGACAAATATCCTTTTGTTTTTGAATCTAGTTTATTTGCAACCTTAATTTCTTCTGAAGAACAGACAAATTCTGCATTTGTAAAAAATTCATTACAACCACAATGATCAGGGTGTAAATGTGAATTGATTACTAAATCAATATCAGTTGGCTCTATGTTATTTTTTTTTAAATTTAAGATTAAATTATCGTTAAAATCACCAACAGGTTTCATTATTTTTGCCAATTGACCCCATCTTTTTTCTGCCTCTACATGAACATTTGGATGACAGCCAGTATCAAATAAAATTTTAGTGTTTTTATGTTCTATAAAAGTTGAAATGACAGGGAGTGTTATTTTTTCTTCTTTATTCGAGTTTGGAACAAAAATTCTTTTGTTCATTTGTAATTTACCACCACTGAAAAATTTCATTCTCATTTACTAAGACTTTCTTGTCTTTATTAATTCTTTTACAGTTTTAACTATATTTTCGTATCCGGTACATCTACAGAGGTTTCCAGATAAAGCTCTACGAATATCCTCATCTGTTTCTAATTTTTCTGTTTCTAACAATTCTTTGACAGTTATTACAAAACCTGGAGTACAAAAACCACACTGTAGTGCATGGTTTTTCTTAAAGGCTTCCTGAATTCTATCTAACTTTTCAATAGATCCAAAGTTTTCGATAGTTTCAACTATTGAACCATTTAGCTGAACGGCAAATTTAAGACATGACCTCGTTGTTTTTCCATCTACTAATATCGTACATGCTCCACAAACTCCATGTTCACATCCCACATGTGTACCTGTAAGTTTCAGCTGTTCCCTTATAAAATCGGAAGCTAACATTCTAGGTTCTACAACTTCATTAAACCTTTCTCCATTTACTGTAAGTGTGATTTCACTTTTATTAATCATTTTTTTTATCTTTATAATTTTGAATAGAATTATTTAGAACATTTCGTATTATTTGAGGGCCAATGTGTAATCTATACTCCTTTGAAGCATGTTCATCACTAGTTGGATCTAATAATAAAAGTAGTTGATCATCTTTTATATTGGTAAAACTATATTCAATATTTTTTCCTTTTATTAAAGCCTCAATGTTAGACAATCTAATTGGTGTTTCTCCAGCACCACCTACACATATTTTACAATTTAAAATTATGTTATTTTCTATTTCAATAATTGATCCCGCTGAAAACAATGCAAAATCCCCAGATCTTTGGACTATTTCTTCAAAACTCCAACCATAATTTCTTTTAATTTTAGGAAAATTAAATGACTTAATTATCTCATCTTCTTTTAGATCAGTGGTTAATTCTGATATAAAAAAATCTTTGGCTGATATAGTTCTAATATTTTTATAACTTATAATATTAATGGAACTATCTAATAACATTATTAAAAGAGGCCACTCTGCAGATGGGTCTGCGTGGGCAGCACTCCCACCTATTGTGCCCGAATTTCGAATAGTTTTATGGGCAGTGTGTTCTAAAGCAAATGAAATTATGGGTAAATGCTTAACCATGTCTTTTGAAGATATTGCCTGATTATGTGTTACTAGAGAACCTATTTCTAATTTATCATCTTTAACAGAAATTTGTGAAAGTTCTATGATAGAACTTATGTCAATCAAAGTAGAAGGTTGAGATAACCTATAGTTCATCAGAGGTACAAGTGATTGTCCTCCAGCTATAATTTTTGAGTCGGGTTGCTTTAGTGATGTAAGAGCCTCTTCTATTGTTTTAGCATTCACATATACAAATTTAGAAGGCTTCATTATTTTAACTCCAAATAACGAATAATGTTAGTGAAAGTAAATATTCCTTAATTAATTTCTCCACGTTCGATCACAAAAGTTCTATCAAGCATTCCCTCATAGTGTCCTGCATTACTCTCTGCAATGAGGGTTGTCACGCCTTCTTTTTTTAAATCATTTAATATATCAATTATTCTTTTGGCTAATGCAGGTGCAATGCCTTCAGATGGTTCATCTAATAATAACAACTTGCTTCCAACCATTAGAGCTCTAGATAAAGCTATAAGTTTTTGTTGACCACCTGATAGACTTGTTGAAGGTCTGTCCTTTAGCTCTAATGCTTCAGGAATAATTTTATAAATCCATTCTAATCTATTTTTCCAATCTGAAATGTTTGTTGCCCAAACAGGTGTTAAAATATTTTCTTCAGCAGACATAGATGGTATCAATTTTCTATCCTCAGGCATGTATCCAATTGATAGGTAGGCTCTTTTTTGAGAAGGAAGTTTGATTAAATCATTTTCTTCAAATATTAATTCACCAGATTTAATTGGAAGTATACCCATTATTGCTCGTAACAGCGTTGTTTTTCCAGCTCCATTTCTTCCAATCAAACCAACCATTTGGCCATTTTCTAGATTTAAAGATACATCTTTAAGTATTTCAATTAACCCAATATTTACATTTATTTTATTAATTTTTAACATAATTGAAAAACCCTAGAATTGTTTGCTTAATGTCCCAATACGTATTCAATAACTTTTTTATCTGTCAATGCCTCTTTTGGAGGAGCATCACATATAATCTCTCCTTGGTAAAAAGCAATAACACGATCAACATATCTCTCAACAATTTCCATATCGTGTTCAACAAACAATACTGAAGTTTCAGATTGTTTTAATGCTGCAATGACTATATCCATTATTCCAAATTTTTCTTCTACTGAAACACCAGAAGTTGGTTCATCTAGTAATATGACTTTAGGATTACCTACAACAGCCATAGCAATATCTAAAAGTTTTCTTATCCCTTGAGACAGAGTACTAACAATATTATCACTTTGATCTGTAATTTTGTACAACTCTAAAATTTTATCACATTCTTTAGAGATTTCTTCATCATCTATAGGATCCAATAGAGTTTTTCCACTTTTCTTTGAGAGTGACATCGCTATCATTAGATTTTGTTTAACAGACATTGTCATAAACACTTGACTAATTTGAAATGATCTGCAAAGACCAATATGCGTGGCATTTCTAGGTTCTATCCCTGTTATATCATTACCTAAAAATTCAATTTTACCACTAGTAGGTTTTAAATAACCTGTTATCATATTTACAAACACAGTTTTACCAGCACCATTCGCGCCAATGATACCTACAATTTCACCTTGATTAATTGTTACATTAATATCTTTAGCAGCGACAATTCCAGAAAAAGATTTGTTTAAATCAGTAGCTTTTAAAACTGCATTATTTGACATCTTTTTTCTTCCCATAATTAAAAACTTTTTCTATAACTGACCATATACCTCCAGGAAAAAAGAAAATAATTGTAAGTAATGTACCTCCAACAATTGCAGCCCATGCTTGAGGTGCCCACTCAAAAGCATACGTTCTTATAAATTCAAATATGATAGCACCTATAAATGGAGCAAGAATATTCCCCCATCCAGACATAATTGTAATAAATACCAACTCACCTGAAACATTCCAATTAACCATCGAGTCAGGGTCAACTTGACCCAAGCTTGCTGCCATAAGCCCTCCAGCGCCTCCAGCTAAGCAGGCTGACATAACATATTTAATATGTATTGCTTTTTGAACAGAATAACCCAAATATTCAACTCTTATTTCATTATCTTGAATGGCAGTCGTTAGATGTCCAAGAGTGGATCTTAGATATGCTTGTATAGAAATTGCAGCGCAAATAACAAAGAATGTAATTAAGTAGAAAAGGTATTGTCTAGTTAATTCCATACCAAATAATGTTGATGGAGAAATTGACATACCATCAGTAGAACCTAGAAATTCAGCTTTTGCTAACAAGCCATACAAGACCATTGAAAAAGCAAGTGACAACATTGCAAAAAATATTTCTCTATATTTTCTTAGAATAAAACCAAGACAAAAACCTAAAATACCTGCTGCAATGACGGCAATTGCAAATCGTAGTAAAATATCGGTAATACCAAAATATTTTTGACATAAGGCAACTGCATATGCACCAAAACCATAGTAGAGTGCATGTCCAAAAGAGACAAGGTTTGTTCTCCATAAAAGCATAAGTCCTAAAATTGCCAATCCTCTAGACAAACCGTACATGAAGTTATTTTGCATCCAGTCAGGAAGAACAAAAGAAGATAAAATGCACAGTACAATCATGAATGTAATTAAAATTCTTACGCTTGTATCTTTAAAAATACCTGTAAACATTAAATTTTCCTTGGTTTAGGTGGTGCAAACAATCCTTCAGGACGAATTATCAAAACAATTGCCATAACAGCAAAAACAACAAAAAGTTCTAATATTGGGGCTTGATGAACAGCAAAAGCTCTTAAAATACCTACGATTAAAGAACCAATTAAAGCACCTGGGATAGATCCCATTCCTCCAATAACTACGACCGCAAAGCTTAAGACTACAAGATCTATTGCAAAACCGGGAGATACAGATGTTGTTGGAGCAACATAAGCTCCACCTAAAGCACCTAAAATAGCGCCTCCAATAAAAGTGACAACATAGACTTTAGTTACATCAATCCCCATTGCTACACTTATCTCTCTATCATATATTACAGATTGAAGAAGTTTGCCCCATTTAGTTTTTGTTAAGCCATACCAACAGACAAAGGCAACGATTGAAGCGAGAAGTATCAGTGTCAGTTGATATACACCTCTGTTTAATCCAACAATATCAATCCATCCAAGCATCATTGCTGGTTGATAAGGAAGATACGGATCAACTCCAAAAGTAATGATTATAAGATCTTCAAAAATTAAGAAAACACCAAAAGTTGCTAAAACTATCAGGTGAATATCTTGATTATACATTTTACGGAGAATAAAACGTTCTATAATATATCCTAAAACAACACCAACTAAAATTGCTGAAATCAAAATCGCAGGCAAGAATAGCGCTTCAGATAGATCATTATCAGTAATAAATCCAATTGCAAAAGCTGCTGTATATGCACCCCATGCATAAAAACTTCCATGAGCAACATTTAAAATTTTCATAACGCCAAAAATAATGGTTAGCCCTAAACTTACTATAAATAGATAAGAGGCGTAAGTTAGTCCATCTAATAAGACAGTTGCCCAAAATTGCATATCAATACTCCAAATTGGTAATAAAAAAGGATGCTTGAACTAGCATCCTTTTTTATAAAGTTTATTTACATTTTGCTCCAGGCATTCCTGCATTAATCCAGTCTTCGGATTTAGTGCCTGCAGGAGGATAAATACACTCAGGACCATACATTTTTACTTTTTCTGCTCCAGGTGTTTTACCTTTTTTATTATACTTAGTTAGTCCATAGCCAACTGAGTGTACTGCTTGATGACCGCCACCTCTGGCCATGGAAATTGTCTCTGTGAAAGACTTAAACTTAATATTCTTCATAGCAGCAATTACCTGGTCTTGCGTAGGAAACTTACCAGCTTTTTTCATAGCTTTGTCCATAGCAAATTTATAAGCTAAGATTGATCTTGCATATTGATATGATGGACCAAGAGGAAGAGCATTAAACCTTTTCTTATATTCACTAATAAACCACATATTTAGTGGATCTTTATTATCTCTTGCTAAAAGACCAACGTTACCTCTTGTTCCCATAACAATTCCATCAGGAAATTTTTTGTCAAGAGCATCAACTGCAGAGCCGCCAACGGATGACACAAAGATTTTCTTTTGGAAAAATCCTCTTACCATTGCTTGTAATGTAAAAGCTTCTATATCGCCATTCCAGAAACTTGAATGCACGACTTTAGCTTTATCAAGTGATAATGCAGATATTTCTGTACCATATTGACCAACAAACAGTTTTGGAAATTGTGGTTTGTCAGACCCTTTACTATCTGGTGACATTTGCTTCATACCTAATTCAAAAAATTTATATGAGTCCTGTCCCCATGCGTAGTTCTGGTTAATACCAGTATAATTTTTTTCATTTGGGTACATGTCTACAATGTATCTTGCGGCAGCTAAACTATCGCCAACAGCATTCGCTTGGGTTCTGAAAACGTGGCTTCTTAGCTTTTCTTCGTATAATCTTGGAGTTCCACATGTTGAGAATATTGTTAACATTTTCAATTCATCTGCAATAGGACCAATAGCCATGCAGTTTCCTGAAGAAATATAACCAATCATTGCATCTACTTTTTGTTTTTCTACAAAATCTCTAAATAGACCTACTTGTTTAGTTCCTCCACCTGATTCGTCACTAAATACTGGGTTCATCTTGGCGCCAGCAAAACCTTGAGTATTGTATGGTGCAGGCATCGTACCATTATTAATTGCATCAATAACAATTTGTGCTCCTTGTTTTGCAGGAACTCCAAAAACTCCAGCGGCAGGGCCAGTTAGAAATGAAACCACTCCAACTTTTACAGTGTCTTTTGCTAAAGCTGATCCAGCCAACAAGCAGGATGCTACAATCATAGATGCTGAAGCAAGCTTTGCAGTTTTGTTAAATATTTTCTTTTTCATAAATACCTCCCCAAAAAATAAAATATAAAATTTTTACTTAAAGTTAAATAATAAATGGGTGCTCCCCCAATTTTTTTTGGATAAACTAATATTAACTTAATAACTCCCCATAATATTTAAAGTTAATCGAAACACAGCAAAATTGTTAAATCAAGTTATTTCTTTTAAAGATAAATCAACTTATTAAATAAGAATAATTTTTATTTTTAGATGTGTTACGTTTTTTTATTTTCATAAATTTTAGCAATTAGAAAACCACCTACAAGGCCCCAAAAAGGCGAGCCAATATTTAGAAAGGTTAAGTCTGACATAGTAATTAGAAAAGACACTAGAGCACCAAGTGAAAAGCTTCCTGAAAAGGCAGAAATGAAAGTATTTTTTAAAACTATTAATAACGCAATTCCTCCAAGAGAAGCTATGAAACCTGGTGGGCAAGATGATATGAAACCGGTGAAAAATGGAGAAAACATTCCAAATATTATACAAAGCAAAGCAAAAATAATTCCGCTAGTATAATGTCCATTTACAGCCGATTTTTTTTTATATTCTTTTATACCTTCTATAAAAGTTTCTTCACCGTGTTTATCAACTAATATCTGAACTCTCTCTTTGCCAATCAATTTGTTAGCATCCGAAACCTTTATATTATTTTTACTATCGTCGTCAGAAACTATGATTCCTGTCACAGGCCCTGTTAAACATGAAGAGACTGTGCCAAAAAAAGAATTTATAATTGATCCAATACCACATGCAATTGTAAATGGTCTGATGTATGTTTTATGACCAGCAGATTTCAAGATTGCTAACCCTTGACTATTTTGAATAAACAAGACTGTTATTGCTAATGGAATAACAAGTTCTATACTAGCTTTTAAGTTAAATTCAGGAAAAAAAAATGTTGGGACTATAGGGTTAAAGTTTAAGTTATTATATATTTCAGGTTGGTTGGAATTAAAAATGATAATAACACCTACAACTAAAGAGCCAAGTAGGGGAGGGATTACCCTTTGTAACGAAGGAATTGCATAAATTATGAAATAAGTGAGTGTCATTGACCCAGACAAAATTGGAGTTTCTTTCAAAGAATATAACCAGTTTAAACTAAATTGAAGAAATATAGCAGCAACCATCCCCATTACAATCTCAATTGGAATTTTTTTGTTTATCCATTCTAAAATATTTGTTAGCCCTAGAAATATTAATAAAGAACCAGTTACTATATATGTACCAACTATTTCGTTGAAAGAGTAATTTTGTATTGAAGAACCAATTAATATTATTCCTGGTATGCTCCACATAAATACTAAAGGTTGTTTATACCAAAAAGAAAAAATAATGCTTATTAAGCTGTTAATTGCAAAAGCTCCAAATAACCAACTTGAAAGTTCTTGATTTGTAAGTTCTGTCTTAGTGCCAACAAGAAGCATAATTGCAACTGGGCCAGTAACTGCAAAAAGAAATGCTACGAAACCATTAGTGATATTTTCTTTAGTTATATCTTTTATAAATATATGAACTGGGTTCATTGTTAATTAACTCAATATTTAATAATAAGTAATTTCTTTTAAATTTGATCTATTTATAATATTTAGATTAGTTGAGTTTTTTTGTACAATACAAAAAAAATTGGACAATTGTATTAAAGCTGTATTAATCAGATCTTTTTGAACATATTGCAGGGCTGTTTGATAGCCATTTTTAAGTGCCGTTCTTATTTCAAGCTCAGTTAAATTTCCAACTTCAACTGTAATCAATAAATTATTCAAATCACTATCTTCATATATGTCGTTTGCTGGTCTTTTCTTTATTTTAGGATGATTATATATGTCTACAGCATTACCTATCATTGTAGCAGCTGCATCAGCCAATGCAGCGTTTTTAGCTAAGACAGTTACGGAGTCAGCGATGCCTCTTGAAAAGCTTTTCCCTCTCCACCCAGACGTAGCAATGCCTCTTGATTTATCTTTATATTTTATTTCTGCAATGATATTTGGAATAGCTGCTAAACTACTTTTGATTATTTGATTTTCATTTAAATAAAATGATACATCTCCTCCATTATTTACATATGCTTTTTCTAGATTTGTATCATTAATTAAAACTCTTAAAATATTATCTGCAATTGAACCTGCAACTGCAGCCATTGGCGTTATAAAAGTTGGAGCAAACCTTTCTGTTGCATCTTGCATACTCTGAGAAATCTTATTATTAAATTTTCTATTAAGAACAACTTCTTTTTTCAATAACTCTAGGTCCAATACAAGCTCGTCTAAAATCGTTTCAAAATATTTCTTAACATTCCGATAAGCTAAATTTTTATCAATGCCAAAAGCTTCAAGAACTATATTTATTGGACCATGCTGAAGAAATAATCTGTTATCTTCTTCTATAAACATTAATTCACGTTTTTACAAAAATGATTTTTTGTTACCATACTCACCACCTTTATCTATTATATCTTTTTTTGACCTAATATTATTTAAGTGGCCACCAATTGATTTATACTGATTATTATCAATTGTAAATTCTAATGGTGCAACAATGGCAGGTGTGGGGACGTATCCAAAAGAATTGTCAGGCATATCAAAAACATCAACCATAAGAGTTATTCCTCCTCCGGGCCAAATATATGGTTTGACGCCACCACAAGTTATATTCGTTGTTTTATTTTTGACTGATTTGGTAAGTTGAATTGGGTTTTTTGTAACCCCTGATCTCAATGAACCGCCAGCTCCACCCACAAACATTACTGTACATAGAGCAGGCTCACAATTTTCTTCTATCAACTTCACACTTGGTTTTAAAGTTTTTGGTATTGGTTTTTTCTGTGGTTTTAAATTCTCATCTAATTGATAGTAAGCATAATGTTCACCAGTTGTAGATACCATGAGCATTGTTAGACCGGGAAAAGCACCTTTTTTATTATTCCAGTCTCCTAAAATTGTTAATGGATTTTCTATGTCTGTTCCACCCCAACCAGTTCCTGGGTTTGCAACCTGAAAATATCTTCCTGGTGTTGATCGTCTTCCCTTAATTGAAATTCCTGTGCTTTTCCAGTCTAAAACTTTGCCAGCTTGATGTTCAGAAACAACACCAGTAATATGGTCATCTACAACAACAACTTCGTCAACAAGACCTACCCATTGTGAGGCAAACATTCCAATAGTAGCAGAACCACACCCAACTCTCATTTTATCTTCTTTTACACCCTCAATTATAGGGGGTTTTCCAGCTTGAACAATTATATTAAGTCCTTCATCAATAGATAGTTCTACAGCTTCTTTGTTACATAATCTCATTAGTGCATCACAAGTAAGACGGCCTTCTAACTTTGACCCTCCAGTTAAGTGATCAACACCACCTAAAGATAACATTTGTGATCCGTATTCACTTGTCATAACGTGACCTATTGCTTCACCTTTATGCCTAACGATTGATCTTTCGGAACCTAAATGTCTATCAGTATCGACCTTAATTTTTACACCACAATATGAAAAAATAGCTTCAGTTACTACAGTTACAAAATCGGTGCCTTCTATTTTACTACTAAAAATAAAGGGAGCAGGTTTGTAGTCAGGATAAGTTGTACCTGATCCAATTGCCGTAATAAATGTGTTGTCCTCTTTTGTAGTTTCACCATCCCAGTTTGCTTTTAAAAAAGGTTTAATTTGTTCTCCTTTTTCTATTTTGTTATTTAAAATTATCAGAGGGTCAAGCCTTATAATTTTTCCATTTTGATTAGCATATCTATCGCAGGCACCTGATTTGCCTTCGGCAATAAAACATAATATCGGACATGCATCACATCTAATTTTTTCTTGTTTCAATTTCAGCCTCCGAAATAGCTTCTAGAACCCTATGAGGTAATGCTGGAAGTTTCTTTATTATTGCACCAGTACAGTTCCTTAGCGCATTTAAAATTGCAGGAGTTGTAGGAATTAAAACATGTTCACCTAACCCTTTAGCACCCATAGGTCCTTCAGTGTCAGTTTTTTCAACAAAAATAGTTTCTATCTCAGGCATGTCTCCTATTGTGGGTATCAAATAATCATGTAAATTTTCAGTTCTATCTGGAATATACTCTTCCATTAGAGCCATTCCTAAACCTTGAGCTATTCCCCCTTCAATCTGTCCTTCTGCCAAAAGTGGATTTACTACTTTACCTAAATCATGAACAGCTGTAATTTTTTTGATTTTTATTGTTCCAAGCTCAATATTTACCTCAATCTCGGCCATTTGAACACCATATCCGTATACAGCATAAGGTTTGCCTTGTCCGTTTTTATCTAATGGAATAGTAGGAGGGTCATATGTTTCAATTGATGTTAAAACGTACCCATCAATGTTTTTTTCCATTTTATTAAGTTTTAAAGTTTGTTGTTTTTCTTTATGCTTAACTATAATAGATTCATCTTTAAATTCAATGAGTGCGTCAGAACCCATATTACTTAATCTTAGAATTTTTTTTCTAAGACTTTTTCCTGCTAATTCAGCTGCTTTTCCTGAAATATATGTTTGTCTTGAGGCAGAAGTTTTGCCGCAGTCTGGAGTTAGGTATGTGTCAGGACCAATTAAATTAAATACATGAATTGGAACACCCAATGCATCCGCACAAATTTGAGTTATAACAGTGTTAGATCCTTGTCCAATATCAGTGGCTCCTTGATGAAGGAAAAGTCTACCAGAATTATCTACACCAATTTTTATGGTCGATGGGTTAGGTAAAGCAGTATTTCCACAACCATACCAACAAGATCCCAAACCAACACCTTTTTTAATTTCTTTTGATGTTTTATTAAAAGTCTTTGCTTTATAGACACTTTCTTTCCATTTTTCAGAGAGTGCATCCAAACATTCAGTTATACCAACGCCCTCAAGTTTTTGACCGCACACAGTTTTTTGACCATCTTTAAGGGCATTAATTTTTCTAAATTTTAATTGATCAATACCACAAGCATCTGCTAATTGGTCGTACAAAGTTTCTTGAAGAGCTGCTGCTTGAGGAACACCAAATCCTCTGAACGCTCCTGATATTGGCCCATTACTATGTAAAGCATTACCCAAAGCTCTATAATTTGGAGTATAATAAGGACCACTTGCATGTATAGGAACTCTTGTAGCAACGGTAGGTCCCCAACTTGCATAAGCCCCAGTATTGAAATCTCCATCAAAAATCATACCTACAATTTTACCATTTTTATTTGCTGAGATTAGAGCATTCATTTCAGCTGGATGTCTTTTAGTTGTAGAAATCATGGATTCATTTCTTGTAAAAACAATTCTACAAGGCTTATTTGTTTTTAATGTCACAAGACCTAATAAAGGTTGTATTGATACGTCTAATTTAGAACCAAAACCACCACCAGCTGTTGCTGGAATTATTCTAACTTTTTCTTTTTTTAAGCCAAGAATGTTAGCAGTATCATCTCTATCCATTATTGGAGCTTGTGTGCAAGCTTGTATGACTAAAGTATCTCCATCCATCCAAGAGGTTCCTGCTTCAGGTTCTATATACGCATGTTCAACATATGAAGTTTGTAAAGATCCTGAAACCTTATACTCAGAATGTTTTGACACAAGATCAGGTTTCCCAGAGATAACTTTTCCTGTTGTGAGTAAATTATCTTTTCTATTTGAATGGATGATTTCTATACTTTTTTCTTTTGCGGATGATATTGTAAGGCTTTCTTTTGAAGGATACCAATTAATGGGAAAAGAATTAATATCCAAATCATTTATTGTTTCATAATTGCCTGCAATTATGGCCACAGCTTCACCTTTAAATTTAGTTTCTGAAACTGCTAAGGCTGGTTGATCAGCAAAGCTTGGAATTACTCCAAATTTATTTTCTCCAGGGATGTCTTTTGCGGTGAGAACAATTTCAATCCCATCAATACTCTTTTGCCATTTTTTTAAATCACCAAATTTAAATTTTGCTCTATGATATGGTGATCTAATAATTTTAATTAATAAAGATTCCTTAGGCCAAAAGTCAGCTCCAAAAATTTCTGTTCCTAATACTTTTTTTAAACCATCAATTCTTGGAATTCTACTTCCAACAGCTTTTGTATAAACACTTTGGTCCTCTATATTGTTATTAACGTTTAATATGGCATTTATTATTTTTTTATATCCAGTACACCTACACAAAACACCAGATAAAGCTTCCTCAATTTCATTTTTATTTGGTCTGGGATTTTTTTTTAGAAGTGCAGTGGCTGAAATTAAGAGTCCTGGTGTACAAATTCCACATTGCGCTGCTCCATGTCTAAGAAATGATTTTTGTAAATCATTTATGCCTTTATCGCTAAGACCCTCAATAGTTTGTATTTTTGTATTATGTATTTTAGCAGCAGGTATAAGACATGAACATACGAGCTCTTCGTTTACAAGCACTGTACAAGATCCACAATCCCCAGCATTACAACCTATCTTAGTTCCCATTAAACCTAAATCTTCTCTTAATACCTTACTGGCTCTATCTGAGGGATTAACAGATAAATTTTGTTTTTTTCCGTTTACAATAAAATCCAATTTAATTTTAGTAGAATTCATGTCAGCCTTTATCTTTTAAATTTTTCAATAGTTTTCATAATTGTATCTTTAACTAGCACCCTAGAAACCTTGATTCTGTAGGAATTAGTTCCTCTTATATCATCAATCGGGGATAGATAATGTTCATATTTAAAGTTTAATATGTCACTTGTTAAATCATCTTTTATATTTCTGCCAATTAATTTATTTTCTAATGATTTTAATCTTTGAGCGACTGCGCTACAGGAACCAACAGAAACGGCAATGTCCGATATTATATCATCCTCGAGGTCAATCTTACAAGCTATCATGGCAATTGAAATCACCAGATATTTTCTTGCTCCTAATTTCAAGAAAGTAGAATTGCCTTTTTCTACTTCTCTAGGTATTAAAATTGCTGATAACATTTCATTATCTTGCAAATCTATTTTTCTAGGCCCTTTTATAAAATCTTTTAATTTTAACACCCTTTTTTTATTTAAAGATGATAATTCGATTGAAGCATCTAGGGATAAAAGACAAGGTACTCCATCAGCTGCTGGAGAAGCGTTACATAAATTTCCTCCAATTGTACCTAGATTTTGAATTTGTTTTGAGCCTACCTGAAGACTGCATTCTTTAAGCATGTCATAACATTTAGGTAATTTATAATTTTCTAAGTCAGCCCAAGTAACTCCGGAGCCAATTCTTCTGAATCCATTTTCCTCTACAATATTTCTAAGAGATTTTAGAGCTGAAATATCTAAAATATTATCACCAAGATTATCTTGCTGGGTTGAAGGAAGTAAATCTGTACACCCAGCAGCTATTGTCAATTTATGTTTCGACAGAGTCTTAAGTGCTTCATGTATTTTTTGAGGTCTATAATACAATAATTTTCAACATAATTTTAAAAGTGAACTTAATTAAATTCCAACAAACATTGATGAAAAATACAATATATGATCTAACATTTTTTTGGAAAATATTTAAAGTAAAAATTAATTCAATTTATTATGTTTTGGTAATGACATATGACAAAAAAAGAAAAAAATTTTGAAAATTTTAATGTTTTAGGAATAGATGTTGGGGGTACATTTACAGACTTAATTTATGTTGATAAAGAAAACAATGTAATAGAGTTTGCAAAAGTACCTACATCACCTGATAATCAAGCCTTTGGTGTAATGAATGCAATTAAAAAAGCTAAGTTGAAGTTAGATAAAGTAAAACTAATTGTTCATGGAACAACAACCACAACTAATGCTCTACTAGAAAGAAAATTATCTAAAACTGGTCTCATTACAACAAGTGGTTTCAAAGATGTTTTAGAGCTAGGTAGGAGAACCAGGCCTAATTCATATGGTATGCTTGGGAAGTTTGTTCCAATTATATCAAGAGATTTACGTTATGAAGTAAGTGAAAGAATGGATGCTAAAGGCAATGTTATTAAAGCTTTGAGTGAATTTGAAGTTAAAAAAGCTGCTAAAGAGCTACTTAAATTAGGATGTGAATCAATAGTAATACATTTTCTTCATTCTTATGCAAATAATAGTCACGAACTAAGAGCTCAGGAAATAATATCACAGTTTTGGCCTAACAATTATATTACAGTCGGACATTCATTGTTATCTGAAAACAGAGAGTACGAACGTGGAGTGACTGCTGCAATTAATGCGTGTGTGCAGCCAATCCTTGAAAAATATCTTGGAAGGTTAGAAAATGAGCTTTCAATAGCTAATTACAAAAATGAATTACTTGTAATGAATGGTAATGGGGGTACTATTTCTTCAAAATCGGTGGTAAATGAAGCTGCAAAAACTGTAATGTCAGGGCCTGCTTCTGGTGTAATTGCTGCAGCTCATACTGGGCGGTCATCTGGAATTAAAAATATCATAACTTATGACATGGGAGGCACTTCTACAGATGTTGCATTAATTATTGGAAACCAACCCTCTGTTTCAAGTGATCTTGAAGTTGAATATGGTATGCCTGTTCATGTTCCAATGGTTGATGTTAGAACCGTTGGTGCTGGTGGAGGATCTATAGCTAAATTGAATTTAGCAGGGCTATTAGAAGTTGGACCTGAAAGTGCAGGTTCTATTCCTGGTCCCATTTGTTATGGGAATGGAGGTACCACTCCTACAATTTCAGATGCCAATCTTCTTTTAGGCAGGTTAAATATATCAAAAATTATTTCTAATACTAATAAGATTACCGTAAACAATATTAAAGAAATTTTTTATAAGAAACTTAGTAAGAATTTATTTTTGGATGAAATTAAAACCGCTGAAGCAGTAATTAAGATAGCAAACACTAAAATGGCAGGAGCCATTCGCATGGTTTCTATATCTTTAGGTGTTGACCCTAGAGACTTTACTCTTTTTGCATTTGGCGGAGCCGGGCCGCTTCACGCTAGTTCTTTGGCTAAAGAATTAGGAATTCCAAAGGTACTCATTCCAGCACGCCCAGGAATAACCAATGCATTAGGGTGTGTTGTGGCAGATTTAAGACAAGATTTTACAAGGACTTTAAATATACCTTTAGATAAACTCTGTATTAAAAACTTACATTCTATATTTGAAGAACAAGAAAAAAGAGGAGTTGAATTAATTAAAAAACAAGGACTTGTTCTTAGCAGTATTAGTTCAAGCTTTAGTGTTGATATGCAATTTATTGGTCAAACTCATATTTTAAGGATAAATTTACCTAATTTAAACCCAGACCTAGAATATCTACAACAAAGTTTTGAAAAATCATATTTAAATAGATTTAAGGTTAGGTTGCCAGAAATTAAAGCTAATATAGTTAATGTAAATACTACTGTTCAAGGACATAAAATTCCTTTTGATATTTCTTTGTTAAATAATAAGTCAAATAAACAATTGATTGTAGATGACGCATTAATAGAAAATAGAAAAGTCTATTTTAAGGATAAATTCATAAATACTCCAATTTATTCTCGAGATAGAATGCCATTAGAATTTGAGATTAAAGGACCTGCTATAATTGAGCAAATGGATACAACTACGCTTATAGAACCTGAAGATAGAGCGTTTGGTGATAATTTAGGGAATATGTTTATTGAAGTTGGAGGTTTATAATGGTCATTGATAAAATAACCTTGTCAGTAATTCAAGCTGGTTTACAGCAAGTATGTGATGAAATGGATTTAAGTTTTTCTCGCGCTGCTTTTTCTCCTGTTATTTCTGAAGCAAATGATAGGTCAGATGGTATTTATGCAGCTGATAACGGTAATTTAATTGCTCAGGGTATAGGTGGTCTACCAGTCTTTGTTGGTACAATGGAATACTCTACCAGAGAATTAATAAGGCTAATTAATGAAGGGAAAGTTGATCAACCTAATGAAAAAGATATTTATATTGTTAATGATCCATACATTGGTGGTACTCACCTAATGGATGTTAGGTTTGTAAAACCTTATTTTAGGAAAGGTAAGATTTTTTGTTGGCTATCTAATACTGGTCATTGGCCAGATATTGGTGGGAGCGTTCCTGGAGGTTTTTCTGCCTCTGCCACAGCTGTTGAACAAGAAGGGTTAAGGTTACCACCAGTAAAACTTTTTAAAAAAGGTAAGTTAGATAGTGAAATATACTCAATAATTTGCTCAAATATAAGAGTTGCTGATCAAAGAATTGGAGATGTGAAGGCACAAGAAGCAGCTCTTTTAGTTGGAGAAGAAAGACTAGATTTTTTGTTAGATAAATATGGTGATGATGTTGTTGAAAACAGCATATCATTATTAAGACAAGCAGCATGCAATCAGATGAAATCTTTTATAAAAGAAATTCCAAATGGTATTTACAAATCCTCTGCATGGGTTGATTCTGATGGAGTAGTAAATGAGCCCCTAGAAATTAAATTAGCAATCACCAAAAAAGATGAAGAATTAGAATTTGATTTTTCTGGTTCATCTAAACCTTGTAAGGGTCCAATGAACTCAGTTTTAGCCACTACTTTGAGTTCTGTTTACTTAGCAATAAGACATATTTTTCCTGAAGTACCTATAAATGGTGGCGCTTTTATTCCTCTCAAAGTTAAAAGGCCGTTAAATACTTTTTTAGATGCTCATTATCCAAGGCCTGTTTCAGGTTGTGCAGCTGAAGTTTCACAAAGAATTGCTGAAGCTGTATTTATTGCGTTAGTTGAGGTTCTTCCCTCAAGAGTTACCGCTGCACCTGCTGGTACTAGTGGTAATTTTGCCTTGGGTGGTTTTAATGAGGAATTAAACACTGATTTCGTAATGTATCAATTATCAGGGGGGGGGTATGGTGGTAATTTCGATCATGATGGACTAGCTAATGGATGCTCAACTATAGGAATATCTAAAGCACCTCCTGTAGAGATAATGGAACAGAAATTCCCAGTATTATACCATCATTATGCACTTCATGAAGGTTCAGGAGGTGCAGGCAAACAAAGAGGTGGTTTTGGTTTAGATTATAAGTTAGAGGTTTTATGTAAAAATGCTCAAGCAAGTTTTGTGATGGATCATGGCAGATATGGACCTCAAGGGGTTTTGGGAGGTGTAGATGGTCAAGTTAATATTGTAAATGTTGAACAATCAAGTAAAGTTTACACACCTATACATTTATCTAAAGAGCAGAATATTCAACTTACCAAAGGTGATAAAGTTCACGTTAAGACACCAGGAGGTGGAGGCTATGGATGTCCATATGAGAGAAATGAATTATTAGTGTTGCAAGATGTAAAAGAAAAAAAATATTCTATAAAAGAAGCAATTGAACTTTTTGGTGTAAGTATTAATGAAAAGGATATGGAAATTAATAGAAAAGAAACAAAATTTTTGCGTCAAAATAAAAAAATAATATAAGTGATTTCTACATAACATTTATTAGAATTAAACTTTGGAGAGAATAAGATGTTAGGTTTAATGCAAGACCACCCTTTATTAATTTCAACTATTTTTGAGCATGCTACCAAAAATTATAGCAAGCAAGAGATTGTATCTAATACAGTTGAGGGTGGTATTCATAGATACACTTATCTTGAATGGGGTAAAAGAACTAAAAAATTAGCAAATGCTTTTAAATCTTTTGGTTTGAAAGAAAGTGACAGAGTAGGTACATTAGCTTGGAATGGATACAGGCACCTGGAAATTTATTACGCAACTTCGTCAAGTGGGTTAGTTTGTCACACCATAAACCCTCGACTTCATCCAGACCAAGTCTCTTATATTGTTAATCATGCAAAAGACAAAATTTTGTGCGTTGATTTAAATATTTTACCTTTGGTTGAAAAAGCTTCAGAAAATTTTAAAACAGTTCAAGCTATTGTAGTGATGACTGATAATAAGAATATGGTTCAACCTAAAATTAAAAATAGTGTAAAAACAATTTGTTATGAAGATTTTATTAGTGATCATTTAGATCAATTTGAGTGGCCACTCTTAGATGAGAAGACAGCATCTTCCTTATGCTATACCTCTGGAACAACTGGGAACCCAAAAGGGGTATTATATTCTCATCGTTCAACAGTTCTCCATGCCTATGGCATGAATTTAAAAGATGTGGTTCCTTATGGAGTTAAAGACATAGTCCTTCCGGTGGTTCCTATGTTTCATGTTAATGCTTGGGGCACGCCTTATGCAGCACCAATGTGTGGCACAAAATTAGTTTTTCCTGGTGCTAAATTGGATGGAGAAAGTTTAACAAATCTTATGAATGATGAGAAAGTTACTATTTCACTTGGGGTTCCAACAATTTGGCTTCTATTACTTAATTATTTAAGAG
>Ga0255752_10000723_pt1 | contig 40478 bp, 34 predicted proteins | sample 011ome_25_FD_179952 | JGI IMG/M metagenome (GOLD analysis project Ga0255752, IMG submission 179952) | Coastal salt marsh microbial communities from the Groves Creek Marsh, Skidaway Island, Georgia - 011512CT metaG (version 2) | ecosystem: Environmental > Aquatic > Marine > Intertidal zone >...
TGATTTTTTGCGAAGAATTAGCCAAAAAAAATGGATACAAAGTGGTGAGTTGCCATGCACGAGAATCAGCCGTACATTATTACCAAAAATTAGGATACCACAAAGAGGGGAAACTATTTAGAGAAGTAAGTCTACCCCATTTAAAAATGAAAAAATCACTAGACTAATAGTTTTGGTTAAATTTTTAACCATTGAGTTTTACATTGGTAAGTTAAAACTGTACCTTTGTTCCATTCATAAAACAAAACAGAAAACAACTTATGACAGAAGCAATGAACTTACAATTTTTGGAAGAATTAGGTCTTAAAGAACTAAATAACGGAACTTCTACAGGATTAAATAATTTCTCGAACGGAGAAGTAATCGAATCATACTCTCCTGTGGACGGAAAATTGATTGGAAAAGTAAAAGCCACAACCCAGGAAGATTACGACAAAGTAATTTCTGAAGCTACAAAAGCTTTTAAAGAATGGAGGCATGTACCCGCACCAAAAAGAGGTGAAATTGTTCGTCAGTTTGGAGAAAAACTAAGAAAATACAAAGAACCACTAGGAAAACTAGTTTCCTATGAAATGGGAAAATCACTGCAAGAAGGATACGGAGAAGTTCAGGAAATGATTGATATTTGTGACTTTGCAGTTGGCTTGTCGAGACAACTGAACGGAGCTACCTTACACTCCGAAAGACCCCTTCACAGAATGTATGACCAATATCACCCATTGGGAGTTGTTGGGATTATTTCAGCCTTCAATTTCCCGGTTGCTGTGTGGGCTTGGAATACCGCCTTGGCATGGATTTGTGGTGATGTTTGTATCTGGAAACCTTCTGAAAAATCACCCTTGTGTGGTGTTGCTTGCCAAAATATCATGGCAGAAGTACTCAAAGAAAATGACTTGCCTGAGGGAATTTGTGGATTGATAAATGGAGATTACAAAGTAGGAGAAATGATGACCACTGATACAAAAATTCCATTGATTTCGGCCACGGGTAGTACCAGAATGGGAAGAATTGTAGGTGCAACTGTTGCACAAAGGTTTGGAAAATCTCTTTTGGAGCTGGGAGGAAATAATGCAATTATTATCACCCCAAGTGCAGATTTGGAAATGACTATTGTAGGCGCTTTATTTGGAGCTGTAGGAACTGCAGGTCAAAGATGTACTTCCACCCGAAGATTAATCATTCATGAAGATGTGTACGACACAGTTAAAGAAAAATTAGCGGCAGCTTACGGACAAATTAAAATAGGAAATCCATTAGATGAGAAAAATCACATGGGACCTGTGATAGATCATGATTCAGTAAATACCTATTTGGCTGCTATCGAAAAAGCCAAAACCGAAGGTGGAAAAGTGGTTGTAGAAGGTGGAGTTCTTGAAGGAGAAGGATACGAAAGTGGGTGTTACGTAAAACCCTGTATCATTGAAGCCAAGAACGAAATGGAGATTGTACAATCCGAAACTTTTGCGCCAATATTGTATCTATTGAAATATTCTGGTGGTTTAGAAAATGCCATTGAACAACAAAACGGAGTAGCTCAAGGACTTTCGTCATCAATTATGACAAATAATATGAGAGAAAGTGAAATGTTCCTCTCTTACCAAGGAAGTGATTGTGGAATTGCCAATGTAAACATTGGAACATCCGGAGCAGAAATTGGTGGAGCATTTGGAGGTGAAAAAGAAACTGGTGGTGGACGAGAGTCAGGTTCTGATGCTTGGAAAATCTATATGAGAAGACAAACAAACACAATCAATTACTCAACGGAATTACCTTTAGCTCAAGGGATTAAGTTTGAGTTTTAACTGAGTGAAAATGATAAGTAAAAATCCTTCTCGAGATTCGAGAAGGATTTTTTTTTGTTTATAAAAACCAAATATTACGGTTTATCCATTTATCTTGTTTAACTTTGAACAAAATAGATTAAACAATAATGAAGTCATTTAAACTTTTCTCACTCTTGCTTTGCCTCGTTACGAGTTCTTCTTTTTCTCAAACGACAGGAATTATCAAAGGGACTGTAACCAATAAAAACACGCAAGCGCTCATACCCTTTGCCAATATTCTGGTGGAAGGAACTGATTACGGAGCTTCTTCCGATTTTGATGGAAATTATAGGCTCGAAATTCCAACGGGAACTTATAATTTAAAGGTGACTGTAGTGGGATTTCAAACCGAACAAAAATTTAATATTGAGCTGAACTCTGGAAATGCCCAAATTGTAAATTTCGAACTTACCGAAGGAACTGAACTTACAGAATTTGAGGTAACTTACGACAAAGAAAAAGAAGTAGCGACCACAGACATGGTTACCCCTCTTTCGGTTCAGCAGCTTACCGTTCAAGAAATTCGCTCCAACCCAGGAGGAAACTTTGATGTTTCAAAAGTTGTACAAACTCTTCCAGGTGTAGGTGGATCAGCAGGAGGTGGCGGTAGAAATGACATTACCATTCGTGGTGGAGCGCCCAACGAAAATGTATATTATTTAGACGGTATAGAAATCCCCGTGATCAATCATTTTCAAACTCAAGGGTCCTCTGGTGGAGCTCAAGGAATCTTGAATATCTCTTTCATCGAAGAATTAAAACTAACTTCTTCTGCCTTTGACGCACGTTACGACAATGCCTTGGCTTCTACTTTCGTAATAAAACAAAGAGATGGAAACAATGAAAAACTTTCTGGTAATGTGCGAACTAGTTTAACTGAAAGCTCATTTACATTAGAAGGTCCCCTGAGTAAAGACAAAAAAACTGTTTTCTTGGCTTCGTCAAGAACCAGCTACTTGGATCTGTTGTTTACCTTAATTGATTTACCTATTCGTCCTAACTTTTCTGATTTTCAGTATAAAGTAACTCGAAAAATTGACAACAAAACCACTTTTACCGCTCTTGGCGTAGGAGCGATTGATAGATTTCGATTTGCCGAAACGAAAGATGAAACTCCCGAAAATACGTATCTGAGAGGTTCCCTTCCTTTTATCAACCAATGGAACTACACCACCGGTTTTGCATTCAAACGACTGGTAAATGACGGATATTACAACTTGACTTTGAGTCGAAACATGTTCGACAATCAATTGGATCAATTTGAAGGAGCACAAAACGACAAGGAAGAATTCAGAAACCTTGGTCTCCAATCTCAGGAAATTGAAAACAAGTTCCGTTTTGACATGAACAAATTTCAACATGGATTTAAATACTCCTATGGGGTTATGGGACAATATGTCAAGTATAACACAAGCATATTTAATCGCCTGGCGAGCGAAGTGAGAGATTCGGCTGGAAATATACTGTCTCCAGAGATTAGTTTAAATTTTGGTAGTGCCATTGATTTTTTCAAATATGGTGCTTTTGGAACCGTGTCTAGAAACTTTTTCAAAGACAAACTACTCATTTCAGCAGGAATAAGAACCGACATGAATTCCTTTACGGAAAGTGGAAATAATCCACTCAATACGCTCTCACCTCGTTTGAGTTTTTCTTACAAGCTCACAAAAAAAATTGATTTAACCGCTTCAATCGGAAGCTATTACAAAATTCCAACCTACACCTCTTTGGGGTTTCAAGGCACAGATGGAACGTATGTAAATCGCTCTATGGAGTACATTCAATCCAACCATTACGTACTTGGAGGTCAATTTATACCTAACAATGGCCTGAGAATTACTGTAGAAGGATTTTACAAAGAATACAACAACTACCCGGTTTCTTTAGCTAATGGATCTTCGTTGGCAAATCAAGGTACTCAATTTGGCTCCATCGGGAGCGAAGCCGTTGTGAGTACAGGAACAGGAAGAACATACGGAGCAGAAGTGTTTGTGCAACAAAAACTGGTAAAAAACATTTTTTATGTGGTTAGTTACACTTACGTCCGAAGTTTGTACTCCGGGCTGGATGGTGATTTGATTGCCTCTGCATGGGATAATCAACATTTAGTCTCAGGAACTGTTGGATACAATTTTAAGAAGAATTGGAAAGTGGGAGCCAAATATCGATTTGCTGGCGGAGTTCCTTACACTCCTTTTGATCCGGTTGCTTCGAGACAAAACTTTCCTACTTTAGGACAAGGAACGTTGGATTTTAATTCTCTTAACTCTCAACGTTTAGATAACTTCAGTCAGCTGGATTTGCGGGTAGATAAAATTGTCAACTTCAAGAAGGTAAGCATTGATTTTTATATCGACATTCAAAATTTACTGCTTACTGAACAAGAAACCCCGCCCTATTATTCGTTTAAAAGAAATGCCGACAATACCGGTTTTGAAACTACCGATGGACAAGCGCTAAAACAAGACGGAAGCAATGGAATTCCTGTGTTAATCGAGAATAGGTCTGCTACTGTTACTCCTACCTTAGGGATTATTTTCGAATTTTAATCTCAGTCATTTTTCGCTAGCAGCGTGATTTGTTGTACATTTTGGGTATGAAAACAATAGGAATAGATATTGATAAGAAAAAAGTAATTGTGGTTGCGTTAGAAACGACCCCTAACTTCGTTCAACTTCAGCCAGAAATCAAGTATTTTGAACTGAAAGACGATAGGGACGGTACAGAACTAAAAACTTTCATGAATGCTCTCCACTCCTATTTCGATTCAATTTCAGCTGATAAAATTGGTATTGTTACACGCCAGACAAAAGGTAGATTTGCAGCTTCGCCTTATTCGTTCAAGGTAGAAGGATTGATTCAACTGTATGACAAAACAGAGATTGAATTTGTAACCCCGCAAGCACTTAACGCTCATTTCAAAAAGAATGAAATTCCTCTTTCCTTCGCTTTTTCTTACCAAGAAAAAGCCCTGAAGTTAGCTTGTTATTTAGGGAAGTAAGATAAGGTATATTAATCATCAAAATTTAAATCAGAGCCTTGACTACCTAACTGCGACTCTAATTCAGTATTAAAAAGAATAATTATATTCTTAAAGTCTGCCCAAAACTTTTTATCTCCTCTACTCATCTTCTCTTTGTTGAACATTTCTTCGAGTTTTACTACTTTTTGTTTCACGGAAGCAATGCTCTTTTCGTAATATGTGAACTTAAACCCTTGTATTTTCAATTCGTAGCTATTCTCTTTCAGAACAATTCTAAATAAACATTTAATTGAACCTGATTTGGCACCAGAAAAAGCAGTTAACCGACTGACATTTATGTTTATTAAACCAATTAGAGTATCATTTCCTTCACCACATAAATTTAGCATTTTCTTTGGGTCGATATTACCCATTGAAAAATCTGCACCGTGTAGTTGTGTGAAAATTAAAAAGTTTGTACTACTAAAAAATTTTTGTTTACCGTTGGTCATAGCCTGTTTTAACTTGGCATTAAAGTCATTGCTAAAGTTATAGGAGGTGTACAGAGCACAAAGTTCTTTATCTCCATTGTTTAAATTTCTGGAATTAAATTCAAACTGAATTCTATTGTTTTTAAAAGGTAACTCCCAATCTTCTTGACTAAAAGTATTCAATGAAATAATAAATGTTAGAAGTAATAGTCTCATTTTTAAAATATTAAATATGCTCAAAATTAATAAAAATTTCACAACCCTTTATAAAATTAATACTGCAACACATCAATCACGAATAGTGGATACGAAAAATAATTTCTGTAAACTACGAACAGTGTGCAGTTTGAAGCATTTCTGAGCTACTAGGAAAGCTCAGTAATATTGAGGTAATACTTATAAAATAATCTACTGCCTCACCAATTTCTTCACCAAAATAGAATTGTTTTCGGAATACACTCTCACGAAATACATTCCTATTGCTAAGTTTTGTGTGTTTATCGTAATTCTATTTTCTCCTTTTTTGGCTTGGTCTTCGTACAACACTCTCACCACTTTTCCATTGGCATCAGTCAAATCAATGGTAATAACCTGAGATTCTTCCAGAGTAAAATGAAATTGAGACTCAAACACAGAAGGATTTGGAAACAGCGTGTTTTCCACAAATGGTTCTGGTACAAGAGTATCGTAGCAGTCACCTGGCAAAATTACTTCTGCTACCCAGGTCTTGTTGTCTTGTCCCCTACCGAAATAGCCCGACATCCAAACTTTGCAGTCCTCATTGTATTTTCGTTGTATTCCAAAATAATCTCCCCATCTCATTAAGAAATCTCTAAAAGTTCTGACATTGGACTCCCCTTCTTTTACCATTTTAGTTTCGGAATAGTGGTTTCCATCAAAGTAGGTAGCAGACATACCAGCATTAGTTGAAACTCCAGTATGGTTAAATCCTATTATCGATTTGTTTTCACCAGGAATAAGGCCTCCGTACACAATATTGGGATAACCATAATCCATGATAGGATTCCCTATTGTACGTGTTTTAATGGCGGGAGCACCGTTCAGATTGGTTATCACACCATGATAAATCACACAATTTCCTGTATTTGTATCTAACCCGTGATGAACGTATTGGATTTGATTATTCTCGAAGATTCCACCGAGAACTCTAGAGTCATTGGTGGCAAAAAATCTACCTTGGGATTGTCTGGCATTGGGCGCCAAAAAATAATTTTTGTCGGCATGTATCAATTTAACTTCGATAGAGGCGGCACCACTTGCCTTGGTATCATCAATATGAATGAGATAGACAGAATCGCTCATCGTAGCAAAATTCCGGTTGGACAAAAAATATTGATCCTTGCTTTTTAAGTCATACCCACCTCTTACTGGATGCATATTTCTAAGGTTTATTCCACCTTCCTGTATATCGGACCAAAGAGTTAAGTCAAGACTTGTATCGCCAGCATAGCCATCGTATTTATCAATTTGCCATATAACCGTTTGCTTGAAAGAAGTCTGCCAACTACCTCCAGGGTTCAATAAATTAATCGTAATGAACGCTTCGTCTTTGGTCATGGAAATGGCTGGGTAATCACTCCAAGAAGTATCGTTGAGTGGATTTCCGGGTAAGGCATACACGTTCCAATTTCCCATAGGATCATTCGTTTCAGAAAAACACACTACAATAAAACTGTTATTTTCATTTCGCCCAGCAAGATAAATAAGCATAAACCTATCGTTCTCTGGGTCGTAAATCATTTTAGGATCAAAATTATCGAAGTTCATTCCAATCTGAGCCGAAAACTGATTTAAAGTAATTTCCCCTAGGGTTGTGTCGTTTTCTGTATCTCTCACAAAAATGGCCGAATTGTATGCTGATACAACAATTCCATCATTAGAAATCGCCATGGAGTTATCGCTCGGATTTCCGGCAGAACCAATATTGGATAGAAATGAATCACCAATTGCCAAGGTATCAGTAGAACCTATATCCCTATTTAAAGAACGTGAAGCAGTGCGAGGGTAACGTTTTTCAATTTCTGCTTTTTTTCTGATCAACATACTTTTGGTAGACTCTCCATCTGGCGAGGGAGCCTCCAAATTTTCTACCTTTATACTTATTTCTTGGTTCATAGCCCTAGAAGCATTCACGGTTCCTTTCTTCGAAAAAGTGAAATCTGTGGCAGTTTGGGAATAAGAAAACAAGGACAGGCAAAAAGTGGTAATTAGGATACTTAGTTTTTTCATGGTCAAAAATTAAGCCTTAATTTACTCAAATTAGAGAGAAATCTCAATCTTTTCTCCCAAAAACTTAGGAGTTGTTTTCAACACATAGACGTCAAGAACTGCTTTGCATTTGGCTAAGTATTCGCGCACACGCATGCGAGGACTGTACCAGGGAGTTCTTGCATTTATGGCAATTGCCTCTATGCCATTCTTTCGTGCTAGGTAGATAGCTCTCTCATTATGAAACTGTTGAGAAACAACTGTCACTTGGTTTTGCCCAAAAATTTCTTTCACCCTTATCATAGAATCAAAAGTTCTGAACCCCGCATAATCCATTGTAATGTCAGACGAATCCACTCCCAAATCGATCAAATAATCTTTCATTTGTTGGGGTTCGTTATATCCTTTTACGTGATTGTCACCACTCACAATGAGGTGTTTTATTTTACCCAAAGAATACAATTCGTAGGCGGTTTCCAATCGGTATTGAAAGTAAGGATTAATTCCACCCTTGTGCGCAAACTTTGACGTTCCCAAAACAAGTCCTACAGAATTTGCTGGTATTTCTTTGGAAGAAGTATACAGAAACTCTCGCGAATAATCTTTCACACTCCGATTACATAAGACTATTCCAAACATTAATAGAGTAAGAAAAAAGAGGCCTAATTGAAACCATTTTCTTACAAAAAGAAACAATCGATCAATCATTGAGAGGTTTGTGGTAGTTAAAGAGTCCATTTTTTTTGATCCAATTCGCGGTAGTACATTAAAGTTTCTCTTACATTTTTGGGTTTATCCTCAATTCCTATTTCTTCTAGTAGACGCAGTGCTTCCTTTTCTATAGGTTGATTTGGAAACTCGCAATCACGCATAAAGTGGGAGAATTTGAGAACAGTAAAAGCATTAAAAAAAGAAAAAAATCGTTTTTCAAATTTACTAAAACTAGAGGTGTTTCTTTTAATTTCTTTTACCTTATTTTCAAAATCTATAGAAATCAAAAAATCTTGAACTGACTTATTGGAGTGTATTGGATTTTGGCCCAGATATAATTGTTTTGTCCAGGTAGGAATAACAGCGAGATTCGTAAATGAATTGAAATTATAGGTGAAAAAAGTGTGAACATCTGCCGAGATAAAGTCTCCTATCGCCTTTCCTGTTCCAAAAGGAACTCTGTCTGAAACTCGCGGAGAAGGAATAACACAGGTAGCGTTGAGCTCTGTAAATCCTCCCAATTCAATTATTTTCTGAAGAAAATAAAAGTCTTCGCCCGCTTTTCTTTTGTTCATTCCTCCTTGTTTTTGATAGGCTGAGCTACGCACCGCCATACTAGAACCTACGGTATGGAAAGCAAAAGGAAATTGACAAAACCTAAGAGCTTGATTGTAATAGCGCAAATGTAATTCGTATTGAATAATTCCATTAGTTATTCGTTCATCCTCCGAATCCAACGGGTGAAAATAACGAATAGAGCAGCCGGGAGAATTGTGGAAAGTGCGAAAATGATTTTCGATAGCTGTAAGGTAGTTTGTTTCTACAACACAATCCGAATCGAGAGCCACAATTATTCCATCTTGTTCCGTCTTGTGAAAAATATGAACGGCTTCATCCATTCCAATCTTTCGGGCAAGCCCCACTCCTGCGTGCTTTTTCGGTAGAGCTAACTCCCTCATTACATCTAACGGGAAGTCAGGATTATGACTCTTCCAATCTTCCATTTCTTGGAGCGTTTGTTTATTGCGTTGGGCTATTTCACCTTCAATATTTTCGGATTGATTGACCACAACAATTACTCTAAATCCACTCTGTGGATTATCGCAAGAATGAAGAGAATCAAGAGTTGCAAGAATTTGAGCCTCATTGAAACAAGGAATTACTATAACAATTCCAACTGGCTGATCGAGATTCACAGAGAGTTTGGGAGGTTGAAATCCGTATTTTTTCAGGTATAAATTCACTTTTCAAAAGTAAAGAAATTGTGTATTATAATTCGAAGATATGACCAAAAATAACGCAAAAAATAATTAACTTAGCACTTCATTAAAACAAGAAAAAAACGAGTGATTTTATCCAAAATATCCTTAATCAATTTCAAAAATTATGACCAAGCAGAATTGGAGGTATCTCCTTTTGTAAATTGTTTTTTAGGAAAAAATGGAATGGGGAAAACAAACTTGTTGGACGGGATTTATTACCTCTCTACTTGCAAAAGCTTTTTTAACTCTGTTGACACTCAAAACATCAAAAATGAAGAAGATTTTTTTGTCATTCAGGGAGAGTTTGATTCCAATGACTCCCGAGAAAGTATCTATTGCGGAGTAAAAAGAGGGAAGAAAAAAATTTTCAAAAAGGGAAAAAAGGAATACGAAAAACTATCGGACCATATTGGATTGATAAACACAGTGCTCATATCCCCAATGGACACCAATCTCATTTATGAAGGAAGTGAAACAAGAAGAAAATTCATTGATTTAATAATCTCGCAATACGATAAAGCATACCTCCAAAACTTGATTCAATACAACAAAGTATTGGCACACAGAAATGCCTACCTCAAAAGTTTGCAACAAGGAGCCAAGTTTGATGCGCTATCGCTTCAAATCTGGGATGACCAACTAGTGGTGTTAGGCAATAAAATTTATTCACAAAGAAGAGAGTTTATACAGGAGTTTCAGAATGAATTTAATGTCATTTACAAAACCCTGTCTGGCGGAAATGAACACTCACAACTTACTTATAAATCCCAATTGGAGGAAAACGAATTTGCGGAGTTATTATCAGAGAGTTTGCACAAGGAAAAATATATAGGTTACACAACCAAAGGAATTCACAAGGATGATTTTGTTTTTGAAATTCAAGACAAACCATTGAAAAAATTTGGCTCACAGGGTCAACAAAAAACCTTCTTGATTGCCCTGAAATTAGCTCAATTTAAGCATATTGAATCCAAAACAAACTCCAAACCAATCTTGTTGCTGGATGACATTTATGATAAGTTGGACGAGGAACGAATAGCTCATTTGATGAATCAAATATGCGAAGGAACCTACGGACAAGTATTTATTACTGATACTAATACGGAAAGATTACCCGCCTATTTTAACCAAAAGGAATACGAATGCTTTTCTTTTGAAGTAGAACAAGGTGCACTGAAAATGAACTAATTGAACAGAACTAACCAAATATCTAACACTATGAAAACAAAACTTATCGCTGCAGGTCTACTCGTTTCCTTGATGAACTGCGGCACAGCTGAGACTCCAAGGCAAGAACAAGAAACCTCTATTGAGCAAGTACTCACTCAGAAAAACATTGACAGAATGTCTGACATGGAATTGTTTTTATTCAGCGAAGAACTCGAAAAAAACTTGATGGATGAAGAAAGTTTGGAAATTAGTAGAGGTCTTTCGGTAAAACTATTGGAGACAGCTCAAAAGCATATTGAAAAATTTCCTGAGAGTGAATACCGAAGAGAATTGATAAGAAAAGGAAGTAGAGCGGCTCAAGGATTGGGGCAAGATTATGAGGCAATTAGACTGATTGAAATTGCCATTGCCGAAAACAAAGAAGACCCTACCATTATTGATGAAATGAATCTTCGTGCTTTCTTGTTTGATAAAATGGACAACAAGAAAAAAGCACAAGAGGCGTACGAAGAGATTATTGAAAAGTTTCCTACTCATGAGTCGGTTGAGATGCACAAAGAAAGACTTAAAACTCTTCCTCTTACTGAAGAAGAGCTGATACAACTATTTGAAAAAAAGAATGCAAAATAAACTAAAAGCCTTTGAAAGGTTACTGACGATAATGGATGAACTCAGGGAACAATGCCCGTGGGATAAAAAACAGACTATTCAAACTTTGCGTCATCTCACGATAGAAGAAACCTACGAACTGGCAGATGCTATCATTGACGAAAACATGGGAGACATCAAAGAAGAGATTGGTGATATTATGCTTCACATGGTATTTTACTCCAAGATTGCCTCTGAAACCAATGAGTTTGACATTGCCGATGCGCTGAATTCAGTGTGTGACAAATTGGTAGAACGCCATCCCCACATATACGGAAATGTGCAAGCGGAAACAGAGGAGGAGGTGAAAAGAAATTGGGAGAAGATAAAATTAAAATCGGGTAAGAAATCGGTGTTAGAAGGCGTTCCTCGATCTTTACCAGCCTTGGTGAAAGCCAGCAGGATACAAGAAAAAGCAAGAGGAATTGGGTTTGATTGGGACAATAAAGATCAAGTGTGGAAAAAAGTACAAGAAGAGATACAAGAACTGAATGTAGAAATAGAGACCAATTCGAATAAAATTGAAGACGAATTTGGAGATGTTTTGTTTTCTCTCATAAATTATGCTAGATTTATTGGAGTGAATCCTGAAAGTGCTCTTGAAAAGACCAATAAAAAATTCATCAAAAGGTTTCAATACTTGGAATCGGAGTCGAAAAAAGACGGCAAAGAACTCTCGGAAATGAACCTTGAAGAAATGGATGAATATTGGGAAAGAGCAAAAAAACTATAAACATTGGCACAAACAATAGCAGATATTGACTTGAACAGCTGGGTAGATGACTATTCGGATATGTTGTTTAATTTTGCGGAAAACCGTGTAAATGACCGAGACTTGGCAAAAGATTTGGTTCAAGATACTTTTTTTTCCGCTTTGAAAGCTTGGGAAAGATTTGAGAAAAAAAGTACCGTAAAGACTTGGTTATTTTCCATCTTGAAAAGGAAAATCATAGACCATTGGAGACAACAACAGAGCCGAAAAACAAAACCAATTTCTCAATACACCACCAACGATGAAGACGAAAAAAACTGGATAGAAGCCACTACCCCAAATAGTAAAGTGAACGAGACAGAAGCCTTTTTCGAAAACAATGAGCTGAGGTCGGCTCTCATGGGATGTATAGATTTACTTCCGGAAAAACAAAAAGGAATTTTTATCGACAAATTCATTGACCACAAAGATTCTGAGGAAATTTGTAATGAGTATGAAATTACTTCGTCCAACTTTTGGGTGATTATTCACAGAGCAAAAATTCAACTGAAAAGTTGTTTGGATAAAAAATGGTTTGAAAAATAATAAAATTCTTCCCGTTTCCCCGAAATCATCCAATAGTAGAAATTAACAAAATTAATCACCAACCATAATAATAGGATAACACCAAGGTTATGATAGATTGTAAAAAAGCGGTTCAATTAATTGATCGAAAAGAATTTGAGAAGTTGTCCGCAAAAGAAAAACTGAACTTAAGAATACACAACGCAATGTGCGGAAAATGTAGAGGTTATAAGCGTTTTTCACATATATTAAAAAGTTTGTTTGGCAAAATCACCGAACACCAAGAATGTCTTACTTGTGAGGAAAAAGAAAAAATGAAACAAAAACTCTCTTCTCACTAATCAATGTGCGGTTAAACTAAAAAGACCAGCCATGAGGCTGGTCTTTTTTTTTGAATAACAATAAGGTAGCGTCATTACTTACCCTTAGTTAGCTTACACCCTACTCCTATTCTAAACCATCTACCAGGCATCACTACTAAATTAGTTTCTCTGTATTCTTGGTTTAGCAAATTTGCAATCTCACCGAAAATGAGAATTTTTCCGTTGTCGTAAGCCAATTTAGTGTCCAAAATAGAGTAATCATCTAGGTTCACTCTATCACTGTATCTATAATTTACAGAATGCGTAAGGTGCTTGTGATACTTGAACGCAAAAAATGCAGTAACTTGATGAGTTAAATTCTCCAGAGCATATTTGGAAAGTAATCCGTCCTCTACCCCAGTTTCTTGATTGAGGTAAGTATATCCAACTCCGATAGAGCTTATTTTCTTTATTGTAAGAGGCTGCCAGAATAAATCCACGTCAACTCCCTCAGTATTCAGCTGAATTAAGTTATTGGGTTGCCAAGGAGATGATTCTTCCGGTTTAGTCCAATCTATGATGTTGTTTCCTTCTCTTACAAAATAGCTTGTTTGTAGCTTCAAGAATCCAATTTTTGCTCTCACTCCTCCCTCGTAAGAAAGTGCAACCTCTGGATTTAGGTTTTCGTTTCCTATATTCGTTCTCCCTTGGTAAAACAAATCCGTGTAAGTAGGAGCCCTGTACGTATAACCAGCATTGGCGAAGACTGTTACTTTTTTTGATATTCTGTAACTTGCATCTATTCCCGGCAACAATACTCCATCAAAATCTGAAAAATTACTGGCTTGTACTCCCGGAGTTACGAATAACCTCTCGTTCAACAAGGAAAACTTATGCTCGAGAAATGCCGTTTGAACATCTCGTTGTCTTTTTCCCAAATTATTACTTTGAATCCACACTTTACTCAGATCTACTCCAAAAGCTGTTTCCCCTAATTTGTTCGTGGCAATCACGTTGAGGTTTACACCCAAAGTGTTGTTGATGTGCATGTTTCTAAAAAAGCTAGGATTCTGCCTCAGAAACAAATATTCGTCTTGGTTTCTTCGCCAATAAATAGAGGCATTCACAGCTATATTTTTTGTGATTTTGTTTTCGTATTTCACCGAAACCACGCTAGTTTGTGTTTCTTCATATTGATCAACAAAATCAGGAGAAGAATAAAATCCATTAGCTCCAAATTTCTTCTCAGTAAAACCTCCCATAACAGACAAAGATTGAGGAGTCTCATTCTTTTTGCCCAACTTTAGTTTGCTCGAATAAAAGGCATTGGTAATTTCATAATCTGTATTGTACTGGTACCCATCGGAAGCACTTCGATTGAGCGAGAGTAAATGACTTGCATTTTTTCCACTTATCCCTCCAGAGACTGTAAGATCGTACAAATTAAAATCACCTGCGACTACTCTCTCAGATAAAAATGACTCATTGGGAACTTTGGTAATAATATTAATGACTCCTGCTAAAGCATTTTGTCCATACACTCTGGCCCCGGCTCCTTTTACAATTTCTATTCTCTCGATCAAGGCTACATCTAACGGTATATTTAGTGAGTGATGTCCCGTTTGAGGATCACTCATCCGCACTCCGTTTAACAAAATTAATACTTGGTCAAAGGTACTACCCCTAATTCCGGCATCGGCTTGCACTCCATTTGCGCCTCTTTGTCGGATATCTACTCCTGCTACTTGCACGAGCAATTCGTTGATACTCATTGCAGGTGTATTCTTAATTTTTTCCTTACTCAGGACAACAATACTTCTTCCCTCTTCCATCTCGGAAAATGAAATTCTATCCGATTCTAATGTAAATTCCTTCAGGGTTAGCTCAGGTATTCGCCCCGCTGGTATGGATATATCGGGTGGTTGAACAGAGTTGATATTTTTCGATGTATCTTGTCCAAATCCTGAGGTCGCAACCAACAGGAATATAATTACTAAGTGTTTCATGATTTTTTTTGAGAGGACAATGATAGTAACTTTTGTACTTCTATGCGATTTTACTCCAATAAAAAAGCCGATCACAACATTGAGCGGCTTTTTTTTCTTTTGTTAATCAACTAGTTAAAAGGAAAAAAATTATTCTTCTTCTAGCTCTTCCGATTTCCAATCAGATTTGTCGTAAATCGTTCTCTTTACTCTGTACAACAAATAATACATTACTGGTACAAAAATAAGGGTAAGAAACGTAGCAAATGTCAATCCATAGATAATGGTTTCACTCATTGGACCAAAAAACATCGCGTTATCTCCTCCAAAGTAGATATTAGCATCATATTCCGTCATCAATCCAATGAAATCGATATTCAAACCAATTGCCAAAGGCAACAAACCTAGTACGGTGGTTATAGCGGTCAATAAAACAGGGCGTAACCTCGTTTTTCCTCCTTCTATTATTGATTCTACCACCAAGCTATTTGGCAACCATTCATCAGGTTTTAGTCCGAGCTCCTCTTTTTTCCTCTCCCTAATAAGGTTTGTGTAATCGATTAATACAATTGCATTGTTCACCACAACTCCAGCTAAGGAGATAATCCCAATCATTGTCATAATAATGATGAAATCGTGTTGAGTAATTACCAATCCTAGGAAAACTCCAATCAAACTTAGCACCACAGCCGTGAGAATAATGGTAGGAGTAGAATAGGAGTTAAACTGCATCACAATAACCAATAAAATTAGGAAAACAGCAAAACCAAGAGCACCAGAAAGGAAACTCATTTCTTCGGCTTGTTGTTCTTGACCTCCTGTGAAAGCATAGGAGTATCCATCTGCAGTAAATTGTTTTCCTTCAGGTGTTTTCATCCACTTCTCAAGATCCTTTTTCAAGATTTCTACAACTTCATTTCCATTTGCCTCAGAAGTAACATCAGAGTAAATAGTAACTACTTGATTAAGGTCTTTTCGTACCACAGATCCATAAGTAGAACGCTCTTTAGAATCCTTTATCACAGATCGTATCGGGATATTCAGGAGTTGTCCTTTGTTGTTTCTAAAGGCAATTTTTTGGTCCAATATTTCATCAATATTGTTTCTTTTCTCTTTACTCAACCGAACATTAATGTCATAAGTTTCATCATCTATTTTGTACGTTGATACATCACTACCAAATACTGCGGTTCTGATAGTCGAACCTATTTGCTGTGTAGAGAGACCAAACCTTATCGCTTTGTTTCTATCCACCTCGAGCAATAATTCAGGTTTCCCTGTTTCTACATCGAGCCTTAATTTTTCTATTCCTTGGACATTTTCATTTGTTAATGTTTTCAGAATTGTTTGAGATTTTTCTATTGTCTCATCATAGTTTCCTGGGCCCCACACCTCAATGTTGATTGGAGGATCTTGTGGAGGTCCATTTTGGTTTTTGGTAATCACGATACTTACGTCTGCCGTAAATTTTCCTTTCAGTACCTCTCGCAATTCTTCCATTACGGCTTGGGTACTTAGTGGATTACCTTTAGAGTCAAAACGATCTTCAAAATCTGCAAATTGAACAGCTACTCTTGCTTTATGAGGTGTACTTCCCCCAGCCATTTGCCCACTCGCAGGATCTGATGTTCCTTCACCGACTTGCGCCAAAATAGAGGAAATAAAAGGCTTTTTCTCTTTTATTAACTTCCCTTCCTCGTTATGGAAACTAACTACATTGTAATAGTCTTTGTATTTTTTGTACACCGTAGAATCTATGATAGCTTCTACTTTCTTGGTAATGTCATTCGTCACAGAAATGTCTGTACCAATTGGTGTTTCGATATAAATATTTACATAAAGTGGCTCGTTTTCTGGAAAGAACAACACCTTTGGTGGAAATACTCCCATCAATACAAAAGAAAAAATAAGTAATCCAATTGTTCCAAACAATACCCTTCTGGGGATTTGCATGGCCTTTTTCAAGAATTTTTCATAGAAATTCTCAAGTTTAGGCAAGGAATTTTCTTGAAACTTTTTTGTTCCAGGTGTAAAGAAAAACAAATTAAGAAAAGTAAGTAGACCTCCTACAATCAATAAGTTACTTAACAAAATAACTCCAGAAACTGCAAAGAGAAGCCCCAAACCAATGGCTATTGCTGCCAAAACCATGAGTCTTTTTTTGTTGGGTACTTTGGACTCTACACTCATCCATACAGCGGCAAACACGGGATTAATTACCAATGCGATAAACAGAGAAGATCCCAACACAATCATTAAGGTAAGAGGAAGGTACTTCATAAATTCGCCAATAATACCTGGCCACATAGCAAGTGGAACGAAAGCCGCAAGTGTCGTGGCGGTTGAAGCAATAATTGGCAGTGCCACCTCTCCCACTCCGTATTTGGCGGCATTTACAGCGCTATAGCCTTCATCCATCAATCGATAGACGTTTTCTACTACCACAATGCCATTATCCACCAACATCCCTAGCGCCAATACCAAAGAGAATAGCACCATCGTATTAAGCGTAATTCCCATTGAATCCAAAATCATAAAAGACATGAACATTGAAAGTGGAATGGCTATACCTACGAATAAGGCGTTTTTTAATCCTAAGAAGAACATCAAAACTAAAACAACCAAAATAATTCCGAAAATTATAGAATTCTCAAGGTTACTTACCATTCCTCTTGTTGCCGAAGATTGATCGTTGGTAATACTCACATCTACTCCTTCAGGTATTCCTTTCCTTTCTGCTACAATTTTCTTTATTTTATCCGCTGCTTCAAGCAAGTTTTCACCGCTTCTTTTTTTGATATCAAGCATCACTACTGGCTCCTGAAATTGTCTCGCATAGGACGAGATATCTGCATCACCAAATGTGACATTCGCTATTTCGTGGAGGTAAATTTCATTCTCTCCACCTTCGCTTTTCACAATGATATTTTTGATCTCTTCCACGTCTTGAAATTCACCTTCAATTCGCACAGATCTGTTTTTACCTCCCAATAAAATTTCTCCGCCAGGCATTGTTACGTTCTCCGAACGAATAGAATTAATTACGTCATTGAAAGATACTTGCATTGCCTCTGCTTCGTACTTCTTGAGTTCAATTTTTATTTTCTTTTCTTGAATCCCTCGAATATCTACCGCATTTATTTCTGGCAATGCCTCGATTTGGTCTTCCAATACCTCTCCGTATTTCTTCAGGTCGTCTGTAGTATAATTTCCAGATAGGTTAATATTCATCACAGGCATCTCCGAAAAATCTACTTCTCGGATAGTTGGTTCGAAGTCCAAGGATGGAAACTCTGGTTTAGCTCTAGCATCGGCTATCGCATCTTGAACTTTTCTTCTGCCCTCTTCAATGGAAACATTAAAGTTAAACTCAATTTTGATAGAGGAGTAACCGTAGATAGAAGTTGATGTTATTTCCTTTACGTCCTTAATTGAATTGAATTCTTTTTCGAAAGGAGCAGTAATTTTGTCCTCAATAAATTCTGGAGAACCTCCAGGATAAGGAGTTCCTACATAAATTTCAGGAATTACCAATTCTGGAAAACTCTCTTTTGGCATTGAAATATAGGCTGAAAGCCCTGCAATAAATATCAATGCAGCAATCAAGAATACCGTTTTTCTGTTATTTACCGAGATGCTAGTCAAGCCAAACTGTTTCATTTTTCCTGACTTTTTTTCGTTTATTTCGCTCATAATAGTCTAGTATTCTATATTTTACAATTCAGTTACTTTCTGTCCGTCCGATACTGCTGAAGCTCCTTTTGTGATTATCGTTTCTCCTGGTTTCACCTCAGAATTTTCACTAATTTGAGTCTTACTTCCCTTCACATAAATCACGTCCACTTTTCTCATTTTGGCTACGCCCATTTCGTACACGTACACGTATTTCATTCCCTCACTATCTGTCAAGACACTCGCAGATGGAATAATGATAGCCTCTTTAGTGAAATCTTTTTCCACTGTCACCTCTGCAATCAAATTTGGAATAATTTCTCTGTCTTTGTTCGCCACTTCTATTTGTATAGGAAAAGTTCGGTTGGTAGGATTAATAAACTTTCCAATACTTGACACCTTTGCGTTGATTACTTTATTCAATGAAGGGAAATTCAAGGTTACCTTATTCCCTATTTCGATGTCCATCAAATACGCTTCGGATACTTCTGCTTTTACCTTTACTTTGTCCAGATTCACCAATCGAATCATTGGCATTGATGGCGATGCCATTTCCCCTAACTTTGTGTAAATCTCATCTACGTACCCGCTAAATGGTGCCACTAATGCAGATTTTGATGCCTGAGTTTTGAGCGTTGCTAGCCTTGTTTGTAATGATTCTACTTGATTCTTAGCTTGAACGTAATTTGCTTCAGCTCCGATTCCTTTCTGCTTAAGATTCTCTTGTTTTTCCAACAAATACTCAGCTAGTTCAAGAGTTTTTTCAATTTCTTTGATGTTCTTTCTCAGAATCTCAGAATCTAAGGTTGCCAATGTTTTACCTGCAGACACATATTGTCCCTCTGTCACGTAAATTGCTTTAACCATTCCTTGTGTTTCGGGTCCTAGCATTATTGTTTTATCAGCCTGAACACTTCCCTGGAAAGTCACATCCTCTGAAATAGAATTGTTTGAAACAGTATCTAAAGAAACCAAGGGATAATTATTTTCTTTAGTAGAATCTAATGAAAGTATTTTTGCTTCTACAAGGTTTAAGCTGTCTTCTAGTGTTGCTATTCGTGATTCGAACTCAGTCTTTTTTATTAGTAATTGTCCTAAAGGGGTGTTTGATTCTTCCTTTGAACCACAGGAAATGATCAATGAACTTGCCAAAACCGTAAATGCGATAGTTGTAATTTTCATAATATATTGTTTGAAGCGTGGTTAGTTTTTTTTATAATTTGTTTGTTATTTTATCCAATTCTATTTTTGCTGAAACTAGGTTGTACATCGATTGAATGTATTGGGTTTGAGCTGACAAGTATTGAGTTTGTATTTGCGATAAATCTAAAGAGGAAATAAGCCCTTCTTTAAACTTAATTTGGTAGTTGTCGTAAATCTTTTTTGAAATTGCAACGGCCTCATTGCTGGTGTTATAAGTTTCAATAGCATTGCTGTACTTTGTTTTGGCTGCTTCTGTTTGGATAGATAATCCTTTTTCTAATTGAGCTAGATTGTTCTCCGTTTGTTTCAATTTTATTTTTGCCTGAGAAACAAGCGCCATTCTCGAACCGCTAGAGAAAATGGGAACCGAAAGGTTCAATCCCCAAATGGTGGTTGGGAACCAAGGTTTGCCAGATTCTAGCAAATCAAAATCATTTCTTAACGCATTTTGTTGATGGGTAAAAAATGCATTTAACGAAGGTAAATACTGAGATTGTTCGTACTTGATGTTCAATACATTTAATTCTCGTTGCTGATTTAATAATAAAAAATCAATGTTTTGAGAAATATCAGAAGAAACCTCACTTTGAGAAGCATCCAAACTTGAAATAACCGCGTCAAAATCGGAACTAAGGGAAATAGTTTCATTTACATCCATTCCCATCTGAAACTTCAACACGTTCTTGGCGTCCTCCAATTGTCTTTTTGCTCTGTTCAATGAGTTTTGAGAAGTCAATACATTTAATGATAATTGGGTAACATTATCTTCTTCAATAAATCCTTCCTCGTACAATCCTTTAGTTTGATTATAAATGGATTTTGACGTTTCCGAAATCTCGGTCAATGTAGCCACAGTTTTTTCTGCAACTAACGCACCGTAGTAGGCTTTTATCACATTCTCCTTTACATCTTGGATAGTTTTTGTTTTTTGATATTCACTTACTTTCTTAAATTTCTTGGAGGTTTGAAGCCCTACTAAATAACTACCATTAAAGATTAATTGATTGGCATTAAGAGATCCTTTTGCGTTGTATTCTGTTCCAAACTGAAGGGAAACCAATTCATCTGCAGACGCTGCTGGATTAAAGGCGTTAGCTGGAGCAACAGTAACTGGAATGTCCAAAAAATTTTGAAATTCTCCTACTGCAGATACCTGAGGCAAACCAATCGCTCTTGTTTCTTTTACTTTTTGGTTTGCGCTTTCGATTTCCAGAATGGCATTCTTCACCGAAGCATTGTTTTTAGAAGCAAATTCTATTGCTTCATCTAGCGAAAAACTTTGTTGGGCAAGGGAACTGAATCCTGCCATACAAGCCAAGGCTAAAATGATTCTATTCTTTTTCATGTTGTTAGTTTATTATTATTTGTTAAGTATTCTCTTCCTTTTTCGTTGATAATTCCTCTGAGGTGATATTTAATCATTTCGGAGTACACTGTCTCTACAGAATACCCTTCCGTAGGAAATACTTCTTGATTAAAGATCATGTCAATTTTCTCAGAATATAATTTTGCCACAATTTCTGGGTTCAACTCTTGGTGATACAACCCTTCTTGTATTCCTCTTTCTATGTTGGATTTTATGCATCCATACACATCTTCTCGTTTGTGAATCACAAATAATTTCCATGCCTTTGGATGATATTTTTCCAAATCATACATCAAAGCGGGGTTTACAGCTCTTAGTTTCTCAATCAACACCTGTGAAAAAGCATAAGTTTCCTCAATCGCATTTTTACTCGATTCGGTTAATGATTGTAAGAGTTCCATTTCTCCATTAATATCCATCTTCATTAGAGTAGATACAATGGCATCTTTGTCTTTGAAATATTTGTACAGAGTCTTTTTGGAGATACCCAGCTCTTTGGCGATATCATCCATCGTTACACTCTTTATACCGTACTTCATAAAAAGCGACAATATTTGCTTCAGATATTTTAACTTTTGTTCTTTCACGACACAAAAGTAGAGTAAAAAAAATGAGTTGGAAACTTTTTACACAAAAAAAGTTTCCGAAGTTTTTAAGGACTAAAAAATCGTTTGTAACTACTTATTTTACAGCTTTTAAACTCAGATCTAAATTTTTTATAGAATGAGTAAGTGCTCCCATTGAGACAAAATCAACACCACACTCGGCATAGTTTCTTATTGTTTCTATGGTAATTCCTCCCGAAGCTTCGGTTTCAAATTTTCCGTCAATGAGTTTTACTGCTGTCCGAATATCTTCATACGAAAAGTTATCTAGCATAATTCGGTCTACTTTTCCGATTTTCAGTACTTGACTCACTTCCTCTAGGTTTCGAGTTTCTATTTCTATTTTTAGTGGCTTTTTTATATTTTGAAGGTATTGGTTAGTTTTTAGTATGGCTGCCTCAATTCCTCCAGCATAATCAATATGATTATCCTTGAGCATAATCATATCATACAATCCAAATCGGTGATTTGCTCCTCCCCCAATTCTTACTGCCCATTTTTCTAAAAATCTGAGTAAAGGGGTAGTTTTTCTTGTATCAAGTAATGTGGTTGGCAAATCTGAAATAAGTGAAGACACTTCATAGGTCTTGGTCGCCACAGCACTCATTCGTTGCATACAATTTAACACAAGTCTTTCTGCTTTTAAAATGGCGTGTGTGTTACCCGAAACGAAAAAAGCAACGTCCCCGAAACTCATCTTGTCACCGTCTTTCATTTTTACATCCAGCACACATGAGGGATCAAAATATTCAAAAATAGATTTGGCCAATTCTACTCCTGCCAATACTCCTTCTTGCTTCACTAATAATTTGGCCTTTCCGGTTTCCGTTTCGGGAATACAGGCAAGAGAAGAATGATCTCCTTCCTTAATGTCTTCCTGAATAGCTAATTCAATAAATTCTTGAATTTCTTTGTGTGTTACTTCCATCAAAAATATTTTTACCAAATATACTTATTTTGTGAGGAGATAATTTTATCCCTCAGTAAAAAAAGTTAACTTTGTTTCCCAGTTACTACATTCAAACAACCTACTTAAATGAACAATACAAAGTATATTTTTGTAACTGGTGGTGTTACTTCTTCCTTGGGAAAAGGAATAGTTTCTGCCTCTCTTGCAAAACTACTAAAAGCCAGAGATTTACGAGTTACTATTCAGAAACTCGACCCTTACATCAACATAGATCCAGGAACCTTGAACCCCTATGAACACGGAGAATGTTTTGTGACCAATGACGGAGCAGAAACTGATTTGGATTTGGGACACTACGAGAGATTCTTGGATATTTCTACTTCGCAGGCAAACAACATAACGACTGGAAGAATTTATCAGTCTGTCATCAACAAAGAAAGACAAGGTGTATATTTGGGAAAAACTGTTCAAGTAATTCCTCACATTACTAATGAAATAAAAGACAGCATAAAATTATTGGGAGAAAACAACGAATATGACGTTGTAATTACTGAAATTGGGGGAACTATTGGAGACATTGAGTCACTTCCTTTTGTGGAAGCCGTTAGACAATTGAAATGGGAGCTGAAACAAGACTGTTTGACAATTCACTTAACTCTTGTACCTTATTTGGCTGCAGCTGGCGAATTAAAAACAAAACCTACCCAACATTCGGTAAAAAAATTACAAGAATTGGGAGTTCAGCCAGATATTTTGGTGTGTAGAACTGAGCACAATTTAGAACAAGATATACGAGACAAAATTGCAAGATTCTGTAATGTTTCAGCAGATTCTGTTATTCAATCTATTGATGCAAAAAGTATTTATGCAGTTCCTCTTCTTATGCAAGAAGAAGGTTTGGATAAAGTAGTTATCCAAAAACTAAATATTTCTACCAAAGAGTTACCAGACCTAAGTAAATGGAATGAATTCCTAGAAAAACAAAATAATCCGAGAGACGAAATCGTAATTGGATTGGTAGGAAAATATGTAGAACTTCAAGATTCTTACAAATCGATTGTAGAATCTTTGGATATTGCTGGAGTTTCTAACTCATGCAAAGTCAAATTAAAATGGATTTCCTCTGAAAAAATAACTCCGAAAAACGTTGAAAAGAAACTTTCAGGAATTCACGGATTATTGGTTGCGCCAGGATTTGGTGAAAGAGGGATAGAGGGAAAAATTGAAGCCATTCGTTTTGCCAGAGAAAATAACTTGCCTTTCTTGGGTATTTGTTTAGGAATGCAGTGTGCTGTAATCGAATATGCACGGAATGTTCTCGACCTTAAAAAAGCACATACCGTAGAAATAGACTCAGAAACACCTCATCCTGTAATCGATTTGATGGAAGACCAAAAAAACATCAGCGATATGGGAGGAACTATGAGATTAGGACAATATGATTGTGAATTGACGAAAGACTCAAATGCACACAAAAGCTATGGAAAATCCTATATCAAAGAGCGACATAGACACCGTTACGAATTCAACAACAAATACCTTGAGTTTTTTGAAGAAAATGGAATGATTGCTACAGGAAAAAACCCCAGCAATCAATTAGTAGAAATTGTGGAAATCCCTGCGCACAAATGGTTTACAGGAGTTCAGTTTCATCCAGAATATAAAAGCTCGGTAGAAACACCTCACCCATTATTCATTGGATTTATCAATGCTTGTAAGGCCTAAGAAATATGTTTCTTACAAAAAAGGGAGTAGTTTTTACTACTCCCTTTTTTTATGGTTTTTCTTTTCGACTGCGTTCTCGCTTTCTTTGAAGATAATCTTCCAGCACTTTTCCCTTTAATTCGTATCCATTTTTATAAAACTGTTTCGAAACAACCTCCTCATTTCCATCGTAGTTTATTGTGTACCCGTTTTTTACCCCATGTTTGAAGTGTACTTCTGTTCTTTTTTTACCTGTGGAGTAATACGTAGTTCTTTTCCCCTCGAGAGTACCTGCCGAGTAATTTCCTTGCATCATATACTTCCCGTTTCTATAATACTTTAGGTACTCCCCGTCCCTTTCGCCATTTATGTACATTGCCACTTCTAGCAGGTTCGGTTGTCCTTGATCTATTTTTGGGTTAAATGCATAAAAAGTGATACACTTTCCATGTCGCTTTCCGTTCTTGTAATTTTCTTTAGATAAATAATTTCCATGTTCATCCAAAAAAACCCAAACACTGTCTTTTCGTTCGTTTACATATTTCCCCATAGACATTAGTTTCCCGTTTTCATGGTACATACTTACGTAGGAATCTTTGCCTTTATTTAGGTAGGTATTCTTGGCTTTCACTTTTCCATTTTCGTAGAAAAAAAGAAATTTACCTAAAGGAATATCGTTTTTAAACTCTCCTTTATACTTGATATTCTTTGTGCCTTCGTAAAATGCAATCCATTTGCCTTGTTTCCTTCCCTGAGTATCTTTTTCATTTACTTTTTGGGCAAACGAAACGTGAACAACGCTAACTATAAGTAGACTAGTGAGTAATAATTGTTTCAATCCATTCATTCTTTTTCTTTTTTCTCATTTATTAACTAAAAACATGCCAAAAAAGTATGTTTAAAATAATCTTTTAATGATTCTCAATTTGTGCGTATACTTTTCCCAATCCTCTCTGTAAATACCTTCGTGGTCAATTTTATCAATTCTTACTTTACCCGATGCATGAATGATGTTATTTCCCTCGACTAAAATCCCTACATGAGTAATTACTCCTTCTTGATTGTCAAAATAAGCCAAATCACCCGGTTCAGCTTCTTCCAAAAAGTCGATAGTTTCACCCATCAAGGCTTGATCCTTGGCATCTCTCGGTAATTGAAAACCGTGGAGGGCATAACACATCTGGGTAAGTCCAGAACAATCAATACCGAAAGGCGAAGTTCCTCCCCACAAATAAGGCGCATTAACATACTCCTTTACTGTTCTTGCCAACTCTTCTTTTTCTTGAATACACGCATGGTTGGTAGTGCCCAAGAACTCATAACGCTGAGAACAAAACGAGGTAAAACCATTGTCGAAATTAGGAAGTAAACAACCTTTTACTAAATGAGTAATCTCCTTTGTTTCCACTTCCCTCAAAGAAGCAGAAATATCTCGTACACGCACCTCTCTTTGAGAATAAATCTGATTAAACTCTTCTTCTTGGAGGGCACAAATGTGTTTAGAATCTACCCAACACGAATAAGCGTATTTGGCCATTTTTATATATGTCCAATTGTTCCGAACTTCGAGTACATAAACCAAATCGCCAAATACGAGTTGCAATTGAATTTCTGATTGATCTGCTGGTTCGGTTCTTCCAGGAGAAAGTACTACTTGACATATTCCGTATTCCATATATAGTTTTACCTTTGATTCGGTTTTTATTCTAAACAAAATTAACATAAAATGATGAAAGCACTCATATTTGATATGGATGGAGTATTAATAGACTCTGAACCCCTTTGGAAAAAAGCAATTCAGCAAGTAATGAAAACCTATGGATTTAACTTTTCCTATGAGATGTGTAACGAAACTAAAGGTATGCGAGTGGATGAAGTAACGCTCTATTGGAAACAAAAACTAAACGCCACTTTTGATTCTTCACAAGCTGCAGAGGAGATAATTGAAGAAGTCATTTCATTGATCAACAAAGAAGGAAAAGCAATGGAAGGCGTGAAGGAAACCATTGAACAGGCAAACGAAAAGAAAATACCTCTTGCACTGGCCTCTTCCTCTTCCATGAAAATCATTCTAACAGTTTTAGAAAAGTTAAACATCAAGTCTTACTTTCAAGCTATCCACTCAGCCGAAAATGAAAGATATGGAAAGCCACATCCTCAAGTTTTTCTTTCTGCCGCGAGTAGCTTGTCTGTTTCGCCCGAGAATTGCTTAGTTATTGAGGATTCCTTAAATGGAGTTATTGCAGCAAAAGCTGCAAAAATGAAAGTAATTGCGATTCCTGAACAACAAGAAGTGAATCTACCTCAGTTTTCTATTGCCGACAAAGTATTCCAAACAATGAAGGAAATAACTTTAGATTAATACTCAAAATCTTTTAGAAGAACTCAGATATAATTAAATTTGTAAAAAAACTACACAGCTTATGAAAGTATTAGCCAACGATGGAATTTCCCAATCAGGAGAAGCAAAACTCAAAGAATATGGATTTGAAATAATCACCAACCATATTCCTCAAGATGAGTTGATTAATTTCATTAATGAAAACCAGATTGCTGCTTTACTCGTAAGAAGTGTAACAAAAGTAAGGCAAGACATTATCGACAATTGTCCGAGTTTAAAATTTATTGGCCGTGGTGGTGTAGGAATGGACAACATTGACGTGGCTTACGCTAGAGAAAAAGGTATAGTAGTGAACAACACTCCTGCAGCCTCTTCGCAATCTGTTGCCGAATTAGTAATGGCTCAGATGTTCAGTATTTCTAGATTCACTCATTTGGCAAACAAAGAAATGCCTAAATCTGGAGGCGAAGACTTCAAAGTACTAAAGAAAAACTATGGAAAAGGAGTAGAATTAGCTGGAAAAACACTTGGCATTATTGGTTTTGGGCGAATTGGTAGAGCCTTAGCTAGTTACGCATTAGGTTGTGGAATGAAGGTAATTACTCACGACAAAAATCCTGTTCCTCCCAATATTCCTGTTCATTTTCACACGGGACAATCGTTGGAAGTTGAAATCGAATCTGTCTCAATGGACGAATTGTTTGCGAAATCCGATTATATTTCACTCCACATTCCAAAACAACCGGATGGGTCAGCGGTAATTTCAACAGATGAATTTGCCAAAATGAAAGACGGAGTAAGAATCATAAATGCAGCAAGAGGCGGAGTAATAGATGAAGATGAATTGATCAGAGCAATTGCCTGCAACAAAGTATCATATTGCGCTTTGGATGTATTTGAAAACGAACCTACCCCAAGAAAAGACTTATTAGAAAATGACAAAATTGCCACTACTCCTCATATTGGTGCAGCTACTGTAGAAGCCCAAGACAGAATTGGAATCGAAATGGCAGACAAGGTGAAAGAAGCCCTACTGGGATAAAAAATTAATGTCGTTTTTTCGTTTTGCGTTTATGAGTTAATGACTATATTCTCTCAGCGAAACATTCGAGAAAAAAATAGACAAAACAACTAGTAAAAAAACATTCTGAAACTTTTTCAGGATGTTTTTTTTTGTACTTTTAATTCTTATACCTTAATGGCGAACTTAACACCCATTTATGACAAAAATAAAACCATTCAAAGGATTTTTTCCGAAAAAAAATTTAGGAGCTGAAATCAGTACCAAACCAATAAACACCTACTCGGAGGAAGAGATTCACTCTTTGATGGCATCTAATCCAAATTCCTTTTTACATATCATTTTGCATGACGAAAAAGAGCGAAAAATGAAAGTAAATGACAGGTTCAAAAAGACCAAAGAACTTTTTGAGTCATCGATAGAAAAAGGGGTGTTTATGCAATCATCCAAAGATGCTTTCTATGTCTATCGACAAACCAATGGTGACAATAGCTATTGCGGTATAATTGGAGGTGCTCACGCAGAAGATTATCAAAAAGGCAAAATAAAAAAACACGAACTCACCCTAAGCAAGAGAGAAAAATTATTCACCAAATACCTCACTCTCACTGGTTTTAACGCAGAACCTGTTTTATTGGTGTACCCAAAGATTGACGCGATTTCTTCGGTGATCAACAAAGCTATTTCGTCTTCGCCTATCCATAATTTTACTTCCGAAGATGGATTACAACACGAATTGTGGGAACTAACCGATGACAAAGAAATAAATATTATCGAAAAGTCATTTGAAAATATTAGGAGCGTATATATTGCGGATGGCCATCATCGTTCTGCCTCCTCCAATCGTCTTTCCCTCTTGAACAAGGACAAAGAAAGTACTCAATACATTATGTCCCTATTTATGAGTGACGAGGCAGTTCATATTTATGACTTCAATCGAGTGATAAAAAATTCTGAAAATCTAAGCTTTGAAGATATGAAGGAAAAATTATCTCAAGAATTTGATCTGTTGGAAGAAAGTACAGACATTTTGTCTCCCTCGAAGAAACATGAATTTACTTTGTATGCCGAAAACACATGGATAAGAATACAATTGAAAAAGAAATTTGAACAATCGAGCGATATTATTGAGCAATTAGATTCTCAAATAATGACGGACTCAATTCTTGAACCTCTTTTTGAAATAAAAGAACTAACTCGAGACAAACGAATAGATTTTGTTCCGGGAAACAAAGGACTGGAATCTCTAAAAAAGGAGGTAGATTCAGGAAAATTTGATGTAGCTGTAGCTATGTACCCAATAAGTTTTGAAGAATTAAAACTTATTGCGGATAACAATTTAATAATGCCTCCAAAATCCACATACATTGAACCCAAGCTAAGAAGTGGACTTATGGTATATAAATTCTCGTAAAAATGAAATACCTCAAACATTATACTACCTCAGATTTACTTGATTTTTTTACACCTCGTGAGGGAGAGGTAAAGTTAGGTCAAACAGTAAACTTAGCACTAGAAGGAATTGTACAGGCGGAAGGTGAATTTGTATTAATTGGAATTCCAGAAGACATTGGTCCAAGAGCCAATTTTGGCAATATTGGTGCATACAATGCTTGGGAAGCCTTTTTATGTAAGTTTTTATCCATGCAGAGTAATGAGTTTCTTACTGGGGAAAACATCATTTTGGGTGGTGCAATAAAACTCGATGACCTTCAACTTAAGGCTCACAAAGCCTCTATTTCTGAGTTACGAATTTTGATCGAGATGATCGACTTGAGGGTACAAGCCGTTGTGGAAGAAATCATCGAGTTAGGAAAAACCCCGATTGTGATTGGTGGAGGACACAACAACTGCTACCCTATTATTAATTCATTTGATTCAGCCATCGATGTTTTGAACATTGATCCTCACGCAGATTTGAGAGAGTTAGAAGGAAGGCACAGCGGAAATGGATTTTCTTACGCATTGGAAAACAATCAGATAGATAAGTATTTTGTTTTAGGTCTTCATGAAGAATACAACTCCGAATTTATTCTCAATAAATTTAAAAAAAATGAGAAGTTACAATTCTTGAGCTTTAATCAAATCATTCAAGAATCTTTGAATGAGCAGACGCTCGTTAAGACAGTAAAGAGTCATTTAAACAAAGAAAAAATTGGTTTGGAATTGGATTTGGATAGTGTGAAAAACATGCCTGTGAGTGCTTTTACTCCCGTAGGATTTACGGAAGAAGAAATCAGGAAACTTCTCTTTTCGCTTTCAAATCAATACAAATTCCACTATTTTCATCTCTGTGAAGGAGCTCCTACCAATGAACTAGAAAAGAACATTGTAGGAAAAACAATCGCTTATTTTGTGAGCGATTTCATCAAATTAAACTCTAAACTTAGCGGATAAATGGCATCAGAAACGAACCAAAGCGAGCAACAAGAATCAAAAAAAATAAAAAGAGACGAACTAAAAGGGCTCCCCTCTACTCTGTGGAAATTTATTATTTCAATATTTAGTTTCAGTAATGATTCCAATGTCAATCCGGTAGAGGTAATTGACAATATCAAGAAGGAAATTGAATTTAAAGGATATAACGTTTGGGTATTGATGTGCTCCATTGTTATCGCCTCGATAGGTCTTAACGTAAACTCTATTGCAGTTGTAATTGGAGCCATGCTTATTTCCCCATTGATGGGACCAATACGAGGAATTGGTTTGAGTGTAGGAACCAATAATTTCAAACTATTGATTTATTCACTAATCAACTTTGGAGTTGCCACAGTTGTAAGTGTTCTTGTGTCCTTTTTGTATTTCAAAATAATGCCTTTTAAAGATGCTACGAACGAAATCCTGGCAAGAACCGAACCTCTCATCCTGGATGTCTTGATTGCTTTTTTTGGTGGACTGGCTGGAATTATAGCAGCATCAAGAAACGACAACTCTACCGTGGTGCCAGGGGTTGCAATTGCTACAGCTCTTATGCCTCCACTTTGTGTTACGGGTTACGGATTAGCAACAAGTAACTGGGACTATACCTTTGGTGCATTTTATCTATTTCTATTAAATTCCTTATTCATTTGTTTATCCACCATCATTGTGGTGCGTTACCTGAAATTTCCTTTGGCTACTTACGTAAACAAAAAGAAAGAAAAAAACATTAAAATCTACATTTCAGTCATACTTATAATCATTCTGGTGCCAAGTGGAATGAAATTCATTGAAGTGTTAAATAAGTCTGTCTTTACGAATACGGCAGCTTTGTTTATAAAAGAAAGGGTAAGCACCATCCCTAAAATTAAAATTCTAGATACAGACTATGATTACGATGCCCGGACCGTCTCGGTGGTATTAGTAGGAAGTAATACTATTTCTACTTCTAGAATTGACGAATTACAAGGAATCCTCAATGACGAAGAATACGGATTGAAAGAAACCAGTTTTGTGGTTATTCAAAATGACGAAATTGAAAACAATACTTTTACCATGGACGACTACAGACTTTTGGTGAAAGATTGGGAGCAAAAAATAATAGATCGAGACAAAGAAATCATTAAACTTAAAGATGACTACAGCAAAAAAACTGACTTTAATTTTGATTTGTCCTCCGTGAATAAAAAACTTAAATTAATCACTGAATTCAAACCTTTAGAAAGTTTTGCGGCCTCTAAGGCTTATAGAGTTCATATGGATGGTAATAGAGATACTACGATATTGATTGTAGTAAACTGGAAAGATTCTGTTATTAATGAGAACAGGACAAAAAAGATGAAGAATTGGATAGAAGTGAATTTTGAGACAAGCAATTACGAAATCATTGAAAAAATAAAGTAATGGCAAAAAAGAAAAAAGACAAGTACATTGTGTATTCCACCAACTCCGAATACTCTCAAGAAGAAGAATTTGAGGAAGAAAAAACCTTATTGCCAGAAGAACAAGAGTTAAAAGTTTGGATTGATCGTAAACAGAGAAAAGGAAAAGCCGTAACCCTTGTGACAGGATTTGTTGGAACCGAAGACGACCTGAAGGAATTGGGGAAGGAGCTGAAATCAAAATGTGGTGTGGGTGGTAGTACCAAGCAAGGAGAAATTATTATACAAGGAGAAGTTAGAGAAAAAGTACTTGAACTATTGAAAAAAATGGGATATCAAGCAAAAAAGTCTGGCGAAAACTAACACAAATCCTCTAGCCTAGATCCATGAATAATCGAAGAAAACATAGTCAATCATTTGCAGCGGCTCTGCAAGGAATAAAACAAGGGCTTTATCAAGAATTACACCTCAAGATTCATTTTGCCGCGTCCGCCTTTGTGGTTTTCTTGGGTTCATATGTCGGTATCATGGCAATAGAGTGGTGTATTCTTTTACTTTGTATGGGTTTGGTATTTTCGTTGGAACTTGTAAACTCAGCATTAGAACGCTTGTCAGACAAAGTAACCAAGGAACAAGATTCCCTAATAAAATCGACCAAAGACATGGCCGCAGGCGCAGTATTAATTGCGTCAATTTTTACTTTCGCCATTGGATGCATCATATTTATCCCTAAATTTATTGGCTAAGAACACTATGCAATGATAAAAGTATCGCAACTCACCAAATCGTATCAAAATTTACCCGTTTTAAAAGGAGTAGATTTGGAAATAAAACAAGGAGAAATAGTGGCTATTACTGGTGCCTCAGGAGCTGGAAAATCCACCTTGCTTCATCTCATCGGTACCCTTGATTTTCCGGATGGAGGTGAAATTAGTTTTCTTGGAAAGGATGTCTTAAAAATGAAAAAGAAAGAGCTTGCGAAGTTCCGAAATAAAAATATCGGGTTTGTTTTTCAATTTCATCATTTACTTCCCGAATTTACAGCACATGAAAACGTGTGTATTCCGGGATACATAGGAAACCGCCCCAAAAAAGAGGTAGACGAAAGAGCCCAAGAACTACTAAAAATGTTGGGATTGGCCGATAGAATGACTCACAAACCTTCTCAGCTCTCTGGAGGAGAACAGCAGCGAGTATCTGTTGCACGAGCTCTCATCAATAATCCTTCCGTTGTATTGGCGGATGAACCCAGTGGAAACCTTGACTCCAAAAATGCAGAAGAACTTCACAATTTATTTTTTGAACTTCGAGACAAATTCAATCAAACTTTTGTGATCGTTACGCACAACACACTATTATCGGAAATGAGTGACCGAAAACTAGTAATGAAAGATGGTTTAATCTGCTAAATGCCGTAAAATGAAAATACTTTTTCTTGATGAAACACATCCAATCCTTTACTCTATTTTTGAAAAAAAAGGATGGACCATTGAAATCGATACGACTTCTTCTATGGAGCAAATCGAGAGTAAATTGCCTCTGTTTAATGGACTAATTGTGAGAAGTAGAATGGTTATTGACGAACAGCTTATTACTCAAGGAAAAAACCTCAAGTTTATAGGAAGACCGGGAGCTGGACTTGAAAATATAGCTGTGGAGTTTGCAGAAAAAAAAGGAATTCATGTGTTTAGATCACCAGAAGGAAATAGGGATTCGGTGGCAGAACACGGAATCGGAATGCTGCTCATGCTCTTCAACAAACTGAATAGCGCAAATTGGGAGGTAAAAAACGGACAATGGAATAGAAAATCCAATTGGGGAGAAGAAGTGAAGGGAAAAACTGTGGGACTTATTGGATATGGAGTAATGGGAAAAGCAATGGCTCAGCGTTTTTCGGGATTTGGTGTGAATTGTATCGCCTACGACAAATATCTCGATCAGTATAGCGATGAGTTTTGCAAACAAGTTAGTCTTGAGGAACTAAAAGAAACTGCCGATATTGTCTCCCTCCACACTCCCTTGACAGCGGAAACAAAAGGATACGTAAACGAAGCATTCATCAACTCGATGTCGAAACCGTTTTATTTGATTAACACGGCTAGAGGTCAATCTGTTGTGCTAAATGACTTGGTAAAAGGATTGAAATCAAAGAAAGTTCTTGGTGCTTGTTTGGATGTGTTGGAATACGAAAAAACTAGCTTTGAGTCTATGTTTGATGAAAACAAAACGGATTCTTTTGACTATTTGGCGAAAGCTCATAATGTATTGCTCTCTCCTCATGTTGCCGGATGGACGCAACAATCCAATGTAAAAATCGCACAGTTTTTGGGTGAAAGAATTACAGAACATTTTCATTAATTTATTCATGTAAAATTAATAGTGGGCTTTTAGAATGCTTTGCCAACTTTTTGCTCATGCTAGGGTAAAACATTTTATCAAAGAATTTTCTCTCTCTGGTAACTACCGACAATAGTTGATTTTTCCCCACAGCCTCTAATACAGCAATTTCAATGTCATTGGATTGAATCAATTCAATGTCATACTTAAAAGAATCAAAAATAATTTTTAAGCTTTCTTTCTTTTTAGCCAACCTCGATTCAAGTTCTTCATCATCCTCTTGGTACACATTAAAAAACTTTACTTCCAAATTCAAAGAGGTGGCAAATAGCTTCAAAAAATTCATCGAATCTACCGATTTGATATTCTCAAGGCTACAAGCCATAAGAACAGAATTGATAGACTTGAAATCAGAATTATGAGGAACAGCCAATATTGGAATTTTGACTTTGTCTACAATATTGGAAGTTGTGCTTCCCAGGAACATCTCTTTTATTCCAGAAGCTCCCGTGGTTCCAATCACAATCATGTCATAATCAAAATTCTCTGTATGCCGCAAAATTGAATTTACTGGTACATTAAAATCCGTTTCGGCTACTATTCGAACCTTTGGGTAAGCTAATTTCTTTTTATTAATCAACGTAGTCAGCTCCTCCTCAGTCTCCTTTCTCATGTCCTCTTGAATATTTACCACGATTGTCGCTGAACCCGAAGAGGGAATGTGATAAGCACTCAAGAGCGTTATTTCAGCATTGGTTTTCTGAGCCAGAAACAAGGCATAGTCTAAGGCGTTTTCGGCACATTCAGAAAAATCAGTGGGGACTAACAGTTTTCGCATAGGGAGTTTGTCTAATTTTTTTATAAATGTACCCCCGTTATTTTCATAAAAATGTGATGAAAGTCAGTTATAAAACCGAGTTTTATCAAAAAACTGAAGAAAATCAACTATTTCAATATCTTGAATGTCTCAAGAAAACCTGTTTTTAGCACTAAAATTTCTTTCAGTGATAATCCAGATGAGCGATAAAAAACTACTCCTAAATAACCACAGGAGAATGCATAACTTACTGAAGTAATAATACCTGCTCCCACAAGTCCGTAGATAGTGACCGCATATTTTCCAAAAAAAAGTATTGGAATTAGACCAACCAAGGCAGCAATTAACAGCTGCTTATATCGTCCCACACCTGATAAATAGTGAGAAAAAGATTGGGATAACGCCACTGACATTACCCCAAGCGACAATGCATAAATAATTGGTTTTGTTCCACGTATATCCTTTCCAAACAACCCTAAAACCCATTCATTTGGAATCATCCACAACACAATGAGGGCGAGCGTTGTTAAGAGAAATGATAAGTGAATAAAGCTCACCGTGAGCTCTGATTTTTTTCTTGTTTCTATCTCGTTGGATATTTTACCATATTGTATGATTGCCAGAGCTTTTGAAGGAATCCAAAGACTTTCTGCCAATTGAACTGCCACAATAAAAATTCCTAATACACCACCCATTGATTTTTCGATAAAGAAATAAATTAAACGGTAATTCAGTAATTGCACAATATTCGAGAGTTGAATTTGAAATCCATACATAAAAGAAGTTTTGAAAATCGATACAAACTGAATATTTCCTTCAAACCGAATACTATTTTTGAGAACAAGAAACGACCACACCAAGGAAACAAGATAAGACGCCACTAGAGCTACAACAAAATGGTGTAAGGTGATTCCAAGCAATAAAAAAACGACTAACTGAACAGTTTTTTGAACGAGTTTAAGTGAATTGTGAGTTTTCCAATTTTCTTGCCCTATAAAAACCTGATTATGAATAGAAAACAAGCATTCCAGAAAACCTATTCCTGTTGTCCAGGCTACAAAATGGGCTGGAACTAATTGAAAATACCACAAAACAAACCCCATAAACAAAGCTGAAAACACCGACCAAACGTACGAAACCAACAACAAAGAAACCAGAGGTTTTCGGGAGGATAAATAAACGAGAGCACTTCCTCCCACTAAATTACTTATCATTACAATAAAACTTATTCCCAAGACAATTAGTCCCATTACCGCTACTCCATTTTCTCCCAGTTTGTTGGAAACCATGGCTACCAACGAAAAATTTATTAGACTAATAATTCCTAGAGTAAAGGTGGTATTTGAAATTGTTTTTATCAACTTACTATTTCTTTGTAAATTTCTAAGTAGCGAGAACCCACAATCGAATTATCAAACTGACTGACAGCGCTTTCTCTGATAGTCTTGGAATTAAAATTTTCTAGATTATCGAGCATAAAATTAATTTTTTCCCACAAAGACTCTTCATCTTTTGGCTCCACCAAGCAACCATTGGATTCGTTGATAAATTCTGAAATACCTCCTACATTGGAAGAAATGAATGGCAATCCACAACAAAGGCTTTCTACCATAACCACTGGTAAGTTCTCGTAATTACTGAACAAGACAAAAAAATCGGAGGATTGATAAAAGTGGGCTATTTCTTCAGGTGTTTTTGTACCATGGTAGGTAACATATCGATCTTGTAATCCTGCCGACTTTTGAAGAATCTTTGCTTTTTCAATATCTCCATCTGTAACAATATCTAAGTGGAAATCTTGTCTTGTTTCGGCTATTTTTCGGAGAGTTCTAAAAATCCCTGAAATGTTTTTGTGGTCATCTACCAACGTAGATACATGCAGGAGTTGTTTAATTTCGGTTGGTTGTTTTGTTCGCAACGAAAATAGTTGTGTATCGGCTACATTTGGAATTACTGTGTAGCTTCCTTTCATTCCTTTTTCTTGCATAGACTTAGATAAATGCTCGGAAACAGGGACTACTCTCCAGGCATTCGCTACTATTTCTTTCATTTTACGTTTTACCAAAGGATTCAACTTTTTGAATTCATTTTTGTAGGGAAGAAATAAAGTCCAATGCTCGGTCAAGAGATAAGGAATTTTATGTTTTTTCTTACAATCTAAGGCGTAAATTCCTGCTGGGAATGTTACGTTACAATGAATTACATCAATGGTGGTCATCCCTTTTTCTTCTGTCAAATATTTCTTACCTAAATTGTATGCCTCTCGGTATCTACTTAGTTTCTTTGCCGAACTCAGAATAGGAATAGTTGAGTTCACTTTTTGGTAATAAACATGCAGCGTATTCACTCCGTTTATGGTGAAATATTCTAGCTGAAACTCCTCTTCCAACTCAGTCGAAGAAGTAACGGCAAGCACCCATAAATTAACAAAAGGATTAATCGCTTCAGCATGTCGCTGAACGAAATTACCTATCGTTTCGTGTTCCTTATTAGGATACCAACTCGAAATAAATAATACATTTGGTTTTTGCATTCGATTCAAAGAATTACTTTTGTGTAACGACCGAACGAAGATAGTATTTTATCCTTGGTTTGAAAACACAAAAAATCTCAAAACTTCACTTAGAATGGCAAGAAAACTTCGAATAATATTTATGGGTACTCCAGATTTTGCGGTAGAATCGTTAAAATCTCTTGTTGAAAGTGGTAGTGAAATTGTAGGGGTAATCACCTCCCCTGATCGTCCAGCTGGGAGGGGTCAAAAACTTCAGGAATCAGCTGTAAAAAAATATGCTGTTTCTCAACAACTCAAAGTACTTCAGCCAGAGAAATTGAAAAACCCTGAGTTTTTGACTGAATTAAAATCTTTGAATGCCAATTTACAAGTTGTGGTTGCTTTTCGCATGTTGCCAGAGGTGGTTTGGAACATGCCTGAGTATGGGACAATTAATTTACACGGTTCGCTTCTCCCCCAATACAGAGGAGCAGCCCCGATTAATTGGGCAATCATAAATGGAGAAAAAGAGAGTGGTGTTACCACGTTTTTTATCGAAAAAGAAATTGATACGGGTAAGATTATTTTCCAAGAAAAAGTAGCGATTGAAGAGGATGACACCGCTGGAACCTTGCACGATAAACTCATGGAAGTAGGTGGAAAATTGGTGGTAAGAACTGTAAAAGCGATTGAAAACAATGAGTATTCCCATACGTCTCAAAACTTACTTTTTGAGAGTGAACAAGAATTAAAACCTGCTCACAAAATTTTTAAACAAGATTGTAAAATTGATTGGTCAAAACCAATGAAGGATATCTATAACTTTGTACGAGGTTTGTCGCCCTATCCTTGCGCTTGGACGGAGTTTGTAAACGATGAAAAGAGACTCTCTGCCAAGTTGTACCGCATTCAAATTCTAGATACTGAGGCTCACACACCCGCCCTTTTATCTGATCAAAAAACATTCTTACATGTGGCAACTCCCAATGGAAAAATTGCCATTGTTGAGTTTCAGCCAGCGGGTAAAAGAAGGATGAAAGTCGAAGATTTTCTAAAAGGAAATAATCTAGAGGGTTACACGATTTAAAGTCCTCTCAGTATCCTTTGGTACGACAAATTGGAGAGATTAAAAGTAAATCTAACCGTATGAATGTATTTTTTGTCGTTCAATGATTCTTGGATGTTGTTGGTTTGAAAGAGAGGCAAATACGCTGAAACATTTCCATTGAGTAACCTAATTCCTAAGCCAGCATTGGCTGCAGTAATAAGTTTTGATCCGTTGTGAAACACGCCATAATCACCAAAAATGCCTATCGGTCCCCAAGGTAATTCCGCATATACATTGGCCGAAGCCATAAAGCTAGAAGAAAGTCCAAAGTCACTCACTGTTTTGAAAGCACCATGATTTTCCACTCGTTGTTGTGCCCACAGTCCTTGAATTTCATTTCTTCCCATCATAAGTTGTTCATAAAAATAATCCTGTGTTCCATTCTGCCCTCCTAAAGCAAACCCATAATTGGGATCACTCTGTGGACTTAATAAGCTGGTGCGCTCAAAAATATTCTGACCAACAAAAAGCCTCACTTCAATATTCTTTTCTTTTTTCACTTTGTAAGCAATATTGTTGGTCACAGTAAGGTAAAAATTAGAATTTTCAGGAATCAAAAATTCGGTTCCTTTCACATCCAATCTTGCTTCAATCTTCAATGAAACCTTTCTTTTTTTATACTGTAAGTTGTAGTCAAGAAATCCACCTCCAAGCCAATCATATACATTGCTGTAGGATGTATGATTATTTACAGAGATGAATTCGGCTCTTATTTGTTGTCTCAAACGAGGAAACCTATATTTATTCCAGAACTCAAAATTTACGTAGGGCTTTATTACTCTGTAAAAAGTTCGATCAAAAGAATTGGGTAAGGTTAAGCTCGATCCCTCAAGGAATTTATTCTCTTTCTCCTCACCAAAAGTTTGTGACTTCACTCCTACTTCTATTTTGTTTACTACTCTGGCTGGTGCAAAATTGAGATGAACATCTCCCATTCCTGTGAGGCGGTTATTGCCAAAAGAATACATAGGAGCCAGGTAAAACTCTAGCTTATTCTTAGGCACAGAAATATTGTGAAAAACCATCCCTGCCATAAAATTATCATAGGCATTTGCCCCAATAATTGGCGTCCACCAAACCGTATTCTTGTCTGATTCGTTATCTCCCGCCACAAACTCAAAGTTTATCCGTTCTATTTTATTGAACATCCGCGATTTTTTCCAGCTATTGTTCATTCTATTTACGTCCGGCATATTTTCATCGGCATCTATTCGTACTTCATCAATATTTTGGGAGTAAAATACCGCATCCATCACCTCAAAATTAGACGTAGATTCTGTCCAAACGGACTCTATTTTCTTACCCTCCGAAAAGGCATCAACCCTCACTGGTGAGCGAATATCGCCCACGTTTGTTATCTCAACCTTAGTTTCTCCTTTATCGTTTGTTCTTACTTTTCTTAGTTTGAAATCAATTTTTCCCGTGGTATTCAATATATCATCAAACAGCCAATTTAACTCTTTTCCCGAGGCTTTTTCCATCGCCTCTTGCATGTCTTTGGGCTGCGGATGTTTGAATTTCCACTTTTCAAAATAAGCCTTCATTCCTTTGTCGTACACCTCATCTCCCAAATAATCTCTCAGATAAGTAAAAACCAAACCCGTTTTAGCGTAAACAATTGCACCGTAATTCAGCGATGTGTATTCGTTACTATGTAGTTCAATAGGTTGATCTTTTCCATTGTTGGCCGAAAACCCATAAGTCATATGATTGCCACAATGATGACTAATTCCTCCCAAATGTATTTTGTCTGCAATACCCCCGAAATTCGCAGAAAACTCCTCATTCTCTGGATACTTGGTTTGGAAGTACCGAATCTCATTTGCTGTATTTATACCTTCGTCCATCCAGGGATGAACTCTTTCGTTGGATCCCAAGATTCCGTAAAACCAATTGTGACCAACTTCGTGAACGATAACCAGCTCCAGTTGGGTAGCAGAACTTGCAGTTCCAATTACCGTAACGTTGGGATATTCCATACCGCCTCCTGCACTTATTGTTCCGTCTACTGCAGTTACTTGGTTGTACGGATAATCTCCATTCCATTTGCTATACCAGTAAGTTCCATCGTTCAAATATTCGATGGCATTTTTCCACAAGGAAGAATTTTTTGGCGTAAACATCGCCCAAGTTGTTACCGTTCGTTGAGAATTTGGCAATTTCACTTCTCCTTTCAATACTTTGTATCTCTTGTCTGCAAACCAAGCAAAATCATGCACATTGCTTTGCTTAAAACGTAGT
>Ga0255752_10000728_pt1 | contig 40413 bp, 38 predicted proteins | sample 011ome_25_FD_179952 | JGI IMG/M metagenome (GOLD analysis project Ga0255752, IMG submission 179952) | Coastal salt marsh microbial communities from the Groves Creek Marsh, Skidaway Island, Georgia - 011512CT metaG (version 2) | ecosystem: Environmental > Aquatic > Marine > Intertidal zone >...
CGAAAGGATCAAGCGACAGACCATCGAATATCGGCGCTTGCAGCACCGCAAGCTCGCCGCCTAATATCAACCCCCAGGCGAAGCCCACACTCCACTAATTTACGCTGCGATCTGCGCCAAATGTTCTGACGACGGACACGGCATTGGCCAGCTGAATATTGCCGATGCCGCCACTTCAGGTTAATTCTAGCCCAGCTTTACGACGGTCGCCTTGGCCTCGCTAATGCGCCGCCGGATTTGCGCAGCAGCCTCCGCATCGGCAAACGGCAGGATCATCTGCAGGCCGCCATAGATAGCGCGGGCATGGAAAGCTTTGTCGTCAATATCCTCGTGCACCCAGAGTTCCAGCAGCCCCACAAAATGGGCAAACAGCATGTAACCGACCGTGTCGACATCGGTTTCGTCAATGCCTTCGGGGCCGCACGCGCCAGCCAGTCCGGTTTGCGCCACCGTCCGCCAGTATTTGATGGAACGCCTGATATGCGCCGGGCGGTGAACCGGATCAACCACACCCAGCAGATAAAGGTAGAGCGGGCGCAGTAATTGCTTCTGCTCGACCAGCAGATCAACGGCAGTTCCGCTGGCGGTCACGACAAAGTCGAACGGGTCCGACGATTTGGGAGACAGGCCTTCAAATACCGTCCGGGTCAGCGACCTGGCAAGGGAAGCTGACAGAATGCCCTCCTTCGACCCGAACAGGTTGTAAGGCGTGGCGGGGCTTACCTCGGCAAGTTCCGCCAGCATTCGCATGGAAAATTCGATGCCACCGGTGCGGGTGATAAGCTGATCGGCGACATCGAGAATACGCCGTTTACGCTCCGCAGTCTGCTTTTCCCTCAGTCCCATCATCGCTCCCTGAAGCCTGTTGCGATCCGGGTGCCACAGCCCCCGCTCTTTCACAACCACTCATCGTATTCAAGGTGGACAGCTCTTCGGCAGGGCGCAGATTCGGCCTTCGTGCCCTGCCTATGCCTGTGGACGGCGGGCAGTATATTCGGCCACCTTCAGCTTGCCGAGCTGCGATAGATGCACTTCATCCGGCCCACATGCCTTGCCCCGGTGCGCGGGCGCCGTCACGCCCCCGCTATCCGGCGATCATGTCCCTGCCAATAAGGTTCGCGCAGCGCCTTGCGCTTCAGCTTGCCCACTGCCGTGCGCGGTAAGGGCGTGGTCTGCAAGACGACCTTGCCCGGCTTCTTGTAACTGCCCAGTTCGGTGGCGACGAGCGCGACAATCTCGTCCTCGGTAACTGCCGCATCTGCCTTGGTGACGCAAACCGCCAGCGGCGTCTCGCCCCATTTGGGGTGCGGAATGCCCACCACTGCCACCTCCAGCACATCGTCGTGAAAAGCGATCACATTTTCCAGTTCCGATGGAAAGATGTTGTATCCGCCGGAGATGATCTTGTCGTCGGCCCGGTCCAGCAGATAGAGATATCCGTTGGCGTCAAGCCGCCCGATATCGCCGGTCTTGATCCAGCCGTTGACGATGCGTTCCGCCATCGCTTCGGGATTGTTCCAGAAGCAGGTCATGCGGCAGTCGCCCCGGGCCACGATTTCCCCTTCTTCGCCAAGCGGAACCGGGTTTTCATCCTCGTCCCAGATTTCGACGTCGCTGAACGGCAACACCATCCCGCAGGCGCGCAGCGGCGTTGACCCTTCCACCTCGGCAAACCATTGCTGCGGCCCCATGAAGGCGATGGGTGGAATTTCCGTCTGGCCATAGCCCTGCCAGAGAATGTCGCCAAACAGCTCGCGCGAGGCGAGGATCGTCGCATCCTGAATCGGACCCGTTCCGGTCAGAATGCATTTGAGGCTGGAGAAATCATATTTCCGTGCATCGGGATGGCGGGTGATGGCGCTCAGCATCGCAGGCACCAGCAAGGCGAACGCCACTTTTTCGCGCTGCAGCAGTTCCATCGTTTCGACCACGTCGAAGTGGTCAATCATCAGGTTGCAGCCACCGGCCAGAAATACGGGAAGATACTGATAGCCCGACCCGTGCGAGATCGGCCCGACATGCAGGCACACGTCGCCCGGGTTCACTTGCGGGAAGATGTAGAACCAGTCCCGGCAAACGTTGAGCCAGGCCTTGTGCGAATAGGCGACTCCCTTGGGCGCGCCAGTGGTGCCGCCAGTGTGGCGGATGACGTGGAAATCGTCTTCATGCGCTGCGATCTTCGGATCGACCGGGCTTTGTGCGGCCAGCCAGGGTTCGTAGCTATCATCGCGGATGATGACATGTTCAAGGTCGGGCAGCGCGCCAATCAGGCTTTCGGCGGCGGCGCGATATTGCGGGCTGCCGATCAGCGCACGGCAATTGGTATGGCCCGCCATGTGCAGATGGGCTTCACGGCTGTCACGCGCATAAAGCGGCACCCGCACCAGATTGGCGATGGCAGCGCCCTGGAAAATATCTGAGGATTCGATGCAGTTGTCCTCCAGCACCGCCACACGGTCGCCCGGTTTCAGGCCCAGCGCCAGCAGGCCGTTGGCCAGTTTGACTGAACGGTCCCACGCCTCGCGGTAAGTCAGGCGGTTGGCCCCATGGACGGCTGCGGTCTGGCTGGCGAACAGGGTCGCTGCCTTGCGCATCAGGCTGGTTGCATCCATGGCTAGATCCTCTCCTGTTCTTCGCCGTGCCGGATCGTGGCGCACCATTCCGGTGTATCGATCCCGCTAGGCATAACGCACCCGCACATCGTTGCGGGGCTGGTGGACAGCGTTTCCCGCTGAGCCGGGCCACCGCAGATGCCTTCGCCGATCCCATTGGCTCCGCCGGTGACTAGGGCCACCCTGCCGTTCAAGCCACGCATGTATCCAGCTCCCGATCCACCTGGCTGCCCCTAGTTCCGCAACAGCATGCACCCGGCCGGGATGCCGCCACCGATCGACACCAGGGCCGTTTTCGCGCCCGCCACCTGCCGCGCACCCGCAGTTCCGCGCAATTGCAGGACCGCTTCGTGAATATTGCCATAGCCATTGGTGCGCCCGGCCGAGAGGTGGCCGCCGTGCGGGTTGAGCGGCAATTCGCCCTCGCGGCTGATCCGGTGTCCGCCCTCAAGGAAGGATGGCGCCTCACCGATCCCGCAGAAGCCGAAGGCTTCGAGCCATGACACCACGTTGAAGGTGAAACCGTCATAAAGCAGCGCCACATCCACATCGCCCTGCCTCAGATCGGTGCGCCCCCACATATGTGCGGCGGGGCCGAAGACATTGGGCTGATGACTGATCGTTCCCTGGTCCCACGACTGGCGTTCGGAAATCTGCTGGCCCACCGCCTCCACATGCACGGGGCGCTGGCGCGTGTCGCACGCCGCATCCGCCGCCGAAACGATGAAGGCGATTGCCCCGTCACATGGAACGTCACAATCATACAGGCCAAACGGCGTGCAGATTGGCCGCGCTTCGAGATAGTCATCCATCGTCAGCGGGCTGGTATAGATGGCATCGGGATTGTCGGCTGCGTTGCGGCGCGCAGTCAGCGCGATCTGGCCCAGCATTTCACGCGGGGCGCCAAACCGGGCCATGTAATGCGCAGCATAGAGCGCGATCCAGTTGGCCGGAGAGGCCGCCCCGAACGGCGCCTGCCATGCAAGATCGCCACAAACGCGGTCATGCAGGCCAGACCCCCTGATGCCAGGCCGCACGGCTTCTTCAAAGCTGGTGAAGCAAAGCACATGGCGGCAAGCGCCCGAAGCCACGGCCATCATGGCGGTGATGACTGCACCCGCCTGGCCCGGAACCTCGTTCGCGCCGCAATGCCACACCGGATGCAGTTGCATCACCTGTTCCAGCGCGCGCGCACCGCCGGTAGAAATGCCCGGTATCCCGTTTGCGCCCGGGTAAGCGCATAATCCGTCGATATCCGCGGCTTCTAGCCCCGCATCCTCCAGCGCCGCCTTGCACGCCTCGACCGTCAGGGTGAGCGGCAAAGCCCCCAGCCGCCGCCCGATCCGTGACATGCCAATGCCGGTGAGCGCGGCCTTGTCCTCGAACTTGGGTCCGGGGCCGGGACGATGCCGGATGGCGCTGATATCGGGAAGCGACACCAGCGCCTCCAGATCGTGCAACACATTCGGACGAAGCGGCGCGAACTGGGGAAGCCAGATATCGCCGCGCTGCGCGAAGCGAACTTCCAGTTCCATCCCCGCGCACAATTCATCAGGTCCACAGTCGATGACGTTCGTGGTCAATCGAACATGCGGCGCGTCGGCCAATGCCACATAGGCCAGCACATAAGGCGGCTCATGCCCCGGCAGCCAGCGTTGATGATTGACTGATACGGCAACGGCCACCGCCCGGCCCGACACCGCCACATCACTCAGTTCTGCATTCTGGCATTCCGGACAAAGCGCCAGCGACGGGTGCACATGGCGGGCGCAGGGCGCACACCAGCCGATACGCAGTTCATCATTTTCGCCGCCCTTCCAGAAATAGGCGCCGACATCGTCAAGGTCGGGAAGCGGGCCAGTGGTCATGCTAGAAAACCGCAGCGGGCACGGCTACATGCTTGACGTAAAGCACGGCTTCGGCGTTCGCCTTGCGCGCTTCTTCAGCATAGTCGGGTGCGGTGCACAGCAGCAGTGAATGGCCATCCGGCCCTCCCAGCGCGCAGGAATAGATTCCGAAATTTTCCGGCGTTCTCAATTCTTCCAGGATTTGGCCGCCACCGGCCACCCGGCAAATGCGGTTATGTAGCGCATCAGCGACCCACACGCAGCCCTCCGTATCGACCGCACAACCATCCGGCCCGAAATCCTCCTTCACGAAATCGTGGACCGATGCCCAGGAAGGAGTCGGGCCGAACTCGGCAAACAGGCGCCGGTTCGACAACGCGCCATTGTCCCCAATCGAAAAGGCCGACATGCGGTTGCCGAAGGTTTCGGCCACCACCAGCGTCTTGCCGTCAGGCGTCACAACCATTCCGTTGGGGAACAGGAGATTGTCTGCCACTTTCGTCACTGAACCATCGGGCGCGACGCAGATCAGGTCTGCGGGTTCCGGCTTGTCGCCCACCCACATGTTGAAGCCCAGATTGCTTACATAGGCATAGCCTTTGCGGTCCACCACCATGTCATTGGGCCAGAACCCGACATGATCGCGCAAGTCGGCATGCGTGGCGAGAGTCCCGTTCCCTTCCAGGCGCAGGATACGAAAATCCTGCATCGCGACTATCAGCAGCTGTCCGTCAGGAAGCCAGCCAAGGCCCGAGGGCTGGCAATCCAGCTTTGCAACGACCTGCGAGGAACCATCGGGCGCGATCCGCCGGACGTGATGAGCATACAGGTCCGACACCCACCAATGGCCGTCGCGCCAGCGCGCGCCTTCAAAAAAGTGCCCGCCTTCAACCAGTCTTTCCACCAGCACTCTCCTCATCATCCATGTTGACCGGCCAGGTGCCGCGCAATACATCGGAAACGAGGCGATCGGGCGGAAAGACCGATTGCCAGCCCAGCCGCCTGCCCGCCTGATCGCGCAGCAACGCGAAGATTTCCGCCAGCGCAGTGCAGGACGCAGGTTCGCCCTTTGCCTGCAAGGCCAGCACGCGATCCCCCACTTCCCCAAGGAGCCAGGCATGCTCTGCCTGCAACCCGGTCAGGGATGGCGACAAGCCCCGCTGTGCATGATGGTCCGGCGCGGCCCCGCCCAGTGCCGCGGACAGTTCATCGCATTCGCGGGCCAGCAGCGGGAACGCGGCATCAAGTTGCGCCCGCGCGTCCGCCAGATTTTTGGCCGCGGCGCGAACATCGCTGCGCAATGCGGGCGGAACCTGGCTGGACAGGCTTTCGTCGAGAAATCTGGCGACCATTGCAAGCAAGTCCAGCGCATCCGGGTTCATGCCGCGATGCCTCCGGCAATGGCGACGAGATAATCCGCCATCGCCGCTTCGAGATGGGCGGAACCGCGGCTGAGCAGCGCATGGCTGGGGCCGAGATCGCGCCCGTCACGCGCTGTGCCGCTGCCGCTGCGCAGGATACCGCACAGCTTCACCAATGCATAAAGCTGCCAGAAAAACAGCCGCTTCCGGTCAACCCGCGTCGCCGTGCTCTGTTCATAGGCAGCAAGATAATCTTCCGGCGTCAGCAGACCGCACACGATATCGTCGCGCGTGGTCCACAGCATCGTCCAGGCCAGATCTTCCACCGGATCGCCGATATGCGCCAGTTCCCAATCCAGGATCACCGGCCTGCCCGCCTCGCTCCACAATATGTTGTTGGCCTTGAAATCGCCATGGACGATGCAGGGGCGCTCCACCTCCGGAATGTTGGCGGCCAGCCAGGCGATGGCCGCGCGCAACACCGGATGCGCAACCTCCGCCCCCGCCAGCAGCAGCGCGGTCCAGCGGTGCACTTCGCGTGCGACATCGAACGCTTCGAAGATGTGCTGCGGGCAATCGGCAGTATCCAGCGCGTGGATCGCACCCTGCAGTGCGGCCAGTTCGCGGCCGATCTCGCTCCGTTCGCGCCCGGCTCCGCCCCGGGCCAGCGCTTTGCGCAAATCGGTTCCGATGATCCGTTCGGCAATGACGAAGGGATTGCCCAGCGCCCCGCCTTGCGGATCGCACAGCAGCGGCCTTGCCACCGGAAGGCCGGCATCGTGCAGCCAGCTCAGCAGCGCAAATTCCGCGGCGGGCGGCATGTCGAGCGATTCCATCGCCAGATTACGCCGCAGGATCAGCGGCGCACCCTGTCGCTGGCCTGCTGCGCCATGCTCCAGGTCGAAGGCCCATGTGTCATGGGTGGAGCCACCTGTCAGCCGTCGCAGGCCCGATACGCGCGGATCGGCATAGCCGCCGTCAGCCAGACAGGCGGCCAGCGCGGGCGCCAGATCGTCTGTGCCGGACCCGGCAGCGGTTTCATTCATGAATCGAAGCCGTACCGTGGAAAGGCGCCGTATACCTGCGTTTCAAAGGTGCCATAGCCCACCTTGCCATTGTCCATTTCCATCCGGCACAGCACATGCGTGGGGCCGATCAGGCTGGTCACCTCCTGATCGTTCAGGTCGAAGCGGATCGAATCCTCCCAATGTTCGCCCATGTACTTGCCATGGCGCCAGGGATCGGGGCCGCCATAACCGGTGCCCGCGCGCAGATAAGTCCGGCGTAGCGGGGTCATGGTGACAGTGCGCCGTTCGCCATCGCTGTCGATGAAGCTGACTTTTGAACCGGCCTCCATCTCGCGCGTTGCGCGATCGAAGATCAGATCATGCTCCGCCCCGTCCAGTTCTTCCACGCCGCCGCCGTTGGCAAAGGACGAAATCTTGCGGACATGGCAGATCTCGCGCTCGCCCGAGGCATATTCGGACAGGCTGAAATGGATCGTGTAATCGTCAAACTGCATCGGCGACCAGATCCACAAGGGCGTGCGCGCCTCGTTCAGCTTCTTGGCCTGTAGAATGCCTTTGGGCTCACGCTCGAAACCGATCGAACGGACCCCCCAGGCATGATCGCGCGCGCCCATGGCGGTGATCCCGTCCAGATCAAAGCGGGTGCCATCCACCTCGATATAGCCCTCCCAGGTTCCCGACTGGATGAAGCGGATGCCCTGTTCGATCATCCGGCCTTCGCGGCGCTGGAACAGCGGCGGTTCCTCGAACGCGGGCACTGCGCCTTCCCACAGCAGGTTGAAGCGCACCGGATGCTTGCCGGATTCCGATTTTACGCGAATGCGGCGCAATCCCTCGATGACATTGAGATCGATTGGCCCAACACCCAGCGTGTTCATGCGGTTGCCGCCCAGTTCGCGCGATCCGCGCGTCGTCACCTGCTCGTCGCCTACCGAAACCGAGGCAAAGGCATCAATCACACCGAGATTGGGATAACAGCCCATGCCGATGAGGAAGAACATGCTTTCATCACAATTATGACCGGTGAAGAAATAGCGATCGTAATAGCGGCGATCGCTGGTTCCGGCGAAACGCACGGGTTCGAACGTCTGATGGATCAGGTAATCGTCGGCTTCGCTCAGCATTCAGTCTCTCCCATGGGGCGATCTGCCCCTCATATCAGCGCGTTTGCGCGCCCAGGCAATAGAACAGGATCGGGGCCGACGCTGGATTATTCCTCCACTCTGACCGGCAGGCTTTTCAACCCGCGCGACAGCAGCTGTGGATGCCATTCCAGTTCACCCGCCAGTTCAATCCGGCTCCATTTCCTGAGAATGCCGGGAACGGCGATAGAGGTTTCAAGCCGCGCGAGCTGTAGCCCCATGCAACTGTGCAGCCCGTAACCGAAGGCAATGTGCCCGCGTTCGAACTTGCGGTCGAGGATCAGCTGGTCCGGCTGCTCGAACACGGACGGATCATGATTGGCCGCCGCCAGGAACAGGAACACGCGCTGGCCGGTCGTCATCGGCACGCCGAGGACGTCAGTAGCGTGGCGCACCACCCGTGTCACGGCCTTGCCCGAACCATCATAACGCAGGAATTCCTCGACCGCATTGGCCACATCGGCCTTCCCGCTGCGCATCAGCGCCATCTGGTCCGGATGGCGCAGCAGGGCGAGGATCGCGTTGCCGATAAGATTGGCAGTGGTTTCGGAACCCGCGAACAGCACCAGAGTGCAGGTTGCGATCACCTCGTCTTCGGACAATGCATCCGCGTCATCGCGCGCTTTCAGCAGCTCGCTCAGCAGATTGTCCTGCGGATCGTCGCGATAGCGTGCCATCAGTTCGCGGACATAGAAGGTCAGCTCGCTCACCCCCTCGGCCAGCATGTCATATTTGCTCCGGTCATCGAGGCTCGCGCCGATGATGGGGCCGAACAGTCGATGCCAGTCCTCGAACCGCGCGCGGTCTTCAGGCGGAACCCCCAGCATTTCCGAAATCACCGACGCCGAAAAGGGGATCGTCACCGCTTTCAGCAGGTCGATTTCGCCGGATGGCGGAGCGGCGGCGATCACTTCGTCGAACAGCGCCTGAAACCGCCCGGCCAGCCGGGCCATGGCCTTGCTCATGAACGCCTGATTGATCAGTGTGCGCAGGCGCAGATGCTTGGGCTTGTCATTGAACACCAGCCAGTTGGCCAGCACTTCGAAAGCCTGCCGCACCCTGGGATCGGTATCGGGTCCGCTCAGCTTTTTCTCGATGAAGGGACGGATGCGATCGGAGGAAAAATCCTTGTCATTGCGCAGCGCCGCCGTGATTTCCGGATAACCGGTCACGATCCATGAGCGCGACCGGCTGTCCCACAGGACCGGCGCCGTTTCGCGCAGGCGACCGAAATAACCATGAGGATCGCGAATGGCTTCCGGCCCGACAATATCCAGCTCGGCTTCGGGGATGGTCGAAGTGCCGTTCAATGGTTCCTCCTTCTCACGCTTGCTCCGGGACCATGGGCAGGAGAACAAGCACGTGACTTTTCACTTACCCCGGAAAATCGGTTGTTGCATTTTACTATATCACGCTATAACGATAGAACGCAAGCAAGGGATCGTCAACTTGGAAAACGGGTTGTCCAGCCGGCGCCTGCCCACGTTAAAGGCGAAACTGAAAAATTGCCAAGTGTGACTGTCTGAACAGCACGAGAGGAGAAGTACGGTGGAAGTAGGATATATGATGTTCCTGTCGAACCTGCATGACAATATGCCGGACGATGTGATGATCCGCAACGAATTGCGGATTGCCGAGATGGCCGAAGGGTTGGGCTACAACACCATCTATTGCCCGGAACATCATTTCGAGGATTATTCGATGGCCGTCGACAGCCACCAGATCCTGTCCTGGCTGGCGGCCCGCACCGAAACGATCAAGCTGGGCAGCGCCTGCATCGTGTTGCCCTGGTGGACGCAACCCGCCCGCGTGCTGGGCCGGATCACCACCATGGATGCGATGACCAATGGCCGTTACGTGATCGGGTTTGCGCGCGGCCTTGCCCGCAAGGAGTTCGAGGTCTTCGGCATCCCGATGGATGAATCGCGCGCGCGATTTGACGAGATGGCAGCGATGCTGGTCAAGGGGCTGGAGACCGGCATCATCGAAGGTGACGGGCCGTTCTTCCCCACCCCGCGCACGGAGATCCGCCCGCTCCCCTCAGTGCCGCTCAAGGACCGGCTCTATTCCGTGGCGATGTCGCCGGATTCGGCGAAGCAGATCGCCATTCACGACACCAGGATGATGACTTTCGTCCAGTTCGCGATGGAAAAGCATCTGCCCAATATCGAAATTTTCCGCAGCGAATATCGCAAGAACCATGGCAAGGAACCGGGACCGACGCTGCTGGTCGATTTCACCTATTGCAACGCGGACGCGGGCCATGCCGAACAGATGATGCAGAAGCACATGGCCGCCAATTATGTCTCGCTGCTCAAGCATTACGAGTTCATGGAAGATTACCACAAGGAACTGAAAGGCTATGAAGCCTATGGCGAATCTGCCAAATTCCTGAATTCCCTTGGCCTCGATGAAGCGGTGCAGGATTACATCTCGCACCAGTGCTGGGGTACGCCGCAGCAGATCCTGGACAAGCTGGAAGCGCGCAAGGCGATCATCGGCGATTTCGAATGGAACTCGATTACCAGCTATGCCGGCCTGCCTTATGACGAGGTGGAAAACAGCATGCGTCTGCTGGGTGAAAAGGTCATTCCGGAACTGCGCAGTTGGTAAGGAAGGCCGTGATGGTGCTGTCAGCCTAACGCTAACCAGTCTCCACTAGGAGGCAATGATGCAACTCATTTCCTACAAACGACACTGCTCCCCGCACGACATCATCCGGCTCGGCATCTGGCTCTATTATCGCATTACCCTAAGCCTGCGGGACGTAGAAGAGCTGCTCGCCGAACGCGGGATCGACGTCACCTACGAGACAGTGCGGTGCTGGGCCAACAAGTTCGGGCCAGCCATTGCCGCTAACATTCGTCGACGTCGCGGGCGGGCGGATTCTGTGTGGCATCTCGACGAAATGGTGGTCCGGATTAACGGTGTGCGGATGTACATGTGGCGGGCCGTTGATCGGGAAGGCGAGGTTCACGACATTCTCGTTCAGAAGCGCCGCAACAAGGCCGCCGCGCTGAAATTGCTGCGGAAACTTCTAAAGAACCAGGGCTTCGTTCCGGAAGCCATCGTCACCGATGGACTTCGGTCCTACCCCGCAGCAATGAAGGTTCTGGGCTGTCAGCATCGCCACAGGCCCGGTCGATTAGGCCGCGTTGACAAAAGACTTCAGCCAAAGTCTTGCGGCGGCGAGGTTGAGGAAGCTTTCGAATGACAGAACAGTCTTGTCGTAGCGGGTGGCGATGCGGCGTTGCTGTTTGAGCTTGCCGAACATGCGCTCGACACGGTTTCGATCCTTGTAACGCCGATAGTCAGGATGGACCGGCGTTTTGCGTTTCGAACGGGGCGGGATGATCGGTAGAATGCCGCGCTGAAACAATTGCAGCCATCCAGCATAGAGAGGCTCACGGGTCTTCAGCCTGAGAAGAAGACCAGCTGAGAGGGCAATCTCTGCCTCAATTTTTTCACGGCTAGCCATTGCTGGCGCCTGCCAGCCGCACGACCTGTCCGCTGCCGCCAGTGACAAAATCCGCCCAGCGTTCGGCCAGCTTCCGCCTCTGCTCAAGAAAATCAGTGCGCCGGTAGGCCCTGACAACGCCGCTATCAGTCGCGTGACCCAGCATCGCTTCAGCAACCTCATGTGGGGCGTCGGTCGTTTCTGCCAGCCACGTGCGCAGTGTGGAACGGAACCCATGCGGGCGCGCTTCCATTCCCCTCCTCTCCATCAGGCGCGAAAGTGTCATGTCGCTCATTGTGCCTTTGCGACTGTTGGGAAATAGGAACCCATCCCTTGCGAAGGGCTTGGCCAACTCAATGACCTGAAGTGCTTCCTCAGAGAGGGGCACGCGGAAATCGCTGGTGGCGCCTTTACGACCCTTCATCTTCTCGGCTGGTATGGTCCACACATCGCCATCAATCTCAGCCAAGCGCAGCTTCCGCACCGGAAGGGACCGGCTGCCAGTCAGAATGACAAGTCGCAGTGCAAGGTGAGAAGGCGACGGCTCGGCAAGGCTGGCATAGAAGGCAGGCGTTTCTGCCCACGGCAAAGACGGGATATGGCTTGGCTGATGCCTTGTCTTGCCCAGCAGGGCCTTTGCCTTTGCAGTCGACTGAAGATCAACATCTAGCCCCAATGCAGCAGCGTGCTGCAACACGAGGTTCAGCCGGTTCATCGCCTTTCGCGCAGTATCGGCTTTCGTATGCCAAATAGGCGCTAGGACGCCCCTTATATCCCGCTGGTCAATGTCCTGCACCGGCACCTTACCCAGCTTCGGCAATACATGGAGTTCTAGGGGACTAAACCAGCGGCCAGCCTTGCCATCACCCTTCAACTCAGCCTTTCGCGCTTCGAAGGCTTCCAAAGCCACGATGCGAAGCGTGTTGTCGGCTCGCGCAAGTTCGCGGGCTTCGCGCTCCCGTTCCTTTATTGGGTCGCGACCGGAAGCTGATACCGCTCGCCAGCGTTCCGCCGCATCCCGTGCCGCTGCAAGCGAAACATCCTGCAAACCTCCAAGCCCCATCTCACGCCGCCTGCCATGAACTGTAACGCGCAGCATCCACTGTGCGCCCCCATCCTTGCGTTTGATGAGCCAAAGCCCCCTGCCGTCACAGTGTTTGCCCGCAGGGGCGTTCCTGACAAATGCAGCTGACAGCCTATTGAGCGCCCTCATCCAATCCACCTTTCTGTCCACCCTTCGTTAATGGATAGGGCGAGACATCACAAGACAGATAAAGACACAACGCGCAGATATTTCTGTGGGTTATTTGGATAACGAGGACAGGAATAGACACACCAAAACAATGTCTGTGTGCCTGTAGCCGGCACCATACATCATCCCGCGTTTCCGCCCGTTGATGACGCAGCCGCCGCGCGGCGCTATGAGCGCGCCCATGCAAACTCCCTGCCCTGATTCCGTCCTGCCGGTGCGCGTTGCAGCACTCTATCACTTCGCCCGGTTTGAAGATTGCGCCAGCCTGCGCGCACCGCTGGAGCGGCTGTGCCGCCAGCACGGCATTCGCGGCACGCTGCTGCTGGCCCCCGAAGGGATCAATGGCACGATTGCGGGCAGTCCGCAGGGGATTGACGCAGTGCTGGCCCATATCCGCGCCCTGCCCGATTGCGCGCAGGTGGACGTCAAGCTGTCGGGCGCCTCGGCCATGCCGTTTCACCGCATGAAGCTGCGCCTCAAGCGCGAGATCGTGACCATGGGCCAGCCCGACATTGACCCCCGGCAGAGTGTTGGCACCTATGTCGAACCGCAGGACTGGAACGCGCTGATTTCCGCGCCGGACACGATCGTGATTGACACGCGCAATGATTACGAGGTCGCCGTTGGCACTTTCGAGGGCGCGATTGATCCGAAAACGGCCAGTTTCCGTGAGTTTCCCGAATGGTTCCGGCGCGAGCGCGACCGGCTGCTGGCGGCGGGGGGTTCCCCCCGGGTGGCGATGTTCTGCACCGGGGGGATCCGCTGCGAAAAATCGACCGCTTTCCTGAAGCAGGAAGGGGTAGAGGAGGTGTTCCACCTCAAGGGCGGCATCCTCAAATATCTGGAAACCGTGCCCGAGGCAGACAGCCTGTGGCGCGGCGAATGCTTCGTGTTCGACCAGCGCGTGACAGTCGGCCATGGGCTGGTCGAAGGCAGCTATGCGCTGTGCCACGCCTGCCGCCGCCCGGTCGATGCGGATGACCGCGCCTCGCCCCTGTTCGAAGCCGGGGTAAGCTGCCCTGCCTGCCATGCGGAACGGAGCGAGGCGCAACGCGCCTCCTATCGCGAACGTGCCCGGCAGGAGGAACTGGCCAGCGCGCGCGGCATGGCGCATATCGGCGCCGTGCAGGCAAAACCCGCCAGGGCCTGAGCCCTGCCAAAGCAAAAGGCCGGAGCATTTCTGCCCCGGCTCTGCTGAATTGCGAAATGCGCTGGGTGGATCAATAAACCCGCTTCTTCGGCTTGATGTATTCCACATCATCCGTCAGCGTGAATTCGTGCACCGGGCGGTAATCGATTTTCACCGCGCCGCCCTTGCCGCCCCAGCCATCGAACCAGGCAGCGGTGTGCTTCATCCAGTCGGCATCATTGCGGTCGGGGAAATCCTCATGCGCATGCGCGCCGCGGCTTTCCTTGCGGTTATGCGCCCCGTGCAACGTCACGCTGGCCTGGCTGATCAGATTGTCCAGCTCCAGCGTTTCGATCAGGTCGGAGTTCCAGATCAGCGACTTGTCCGTGACATGCACGTCCTGCATCCGCTCATAAGTCTTGGCGAGCTTGTCCTTGCCTTCGGCCATCAGTTCGTCCGTGCGGAACACGGCGGCGTGCAGGCTCATCGTGCGCTGCATTTCAAGGCGCACTTCGGCGGTGGGCGAACCGCCCTTGGCATGGCGGAAATGATCGAGCCGGGTCAGGGCCAGGTCGGCGCTGTCCTTGGGCAGTTCATCATGCGCGCTGTCAGGCTTCACCAGTTCCTTGAGGCGGTGGCCCGCCGCGCGGCCGAACACGACAAGGTCGATCAGTGAATTGGAGCCGAGTCGGTTCGCACCGTGGACTGAAACGCAGGCCGCTTCGCCCACGGCGAACAGGCCGGGGACGACCGTTTCCGGGTTCCCGTCCGCGCCGATGGTCATCACTTCGCCGTGATAATTGGTGGGGATGCCGCCCATGTTGTAATGCACCGTGGGCACCACCGGCAGCGGTTGGCGCGTCAGGTCAACACCGGCGAAGATCTTGCCCGATTCGGTAATGCCCGGCAGGCGTTCCGCCAGCACCTTGGGATCGATGTGATCGAGGTGCAGGTAAATGTGATCCTTGTGCGGGCCAACGCCGCGCCCTTCGCGGATTTCCATGGCCATGGAGCGCGACACGACATCGCGGCTGGCCAGATCCTTGGCCGAAGGGGCGTAGCGTTCCATGAAACGTTCGCCTTCGGAATTGGTGAGGTACCCGCCTTCACCCCGCGCACCTTCGGTGATCAGAACGCCCGCACCGTATATCCCGGTCGGGTGGAACTGCACGAATTCCATGTCCTGCAACGGCAGGCCCGCGCGCAGCACCATCCCGCCACCGTCGCCGGTGCAGGTGTGAGCGCTGGTTGCGGTATAGTAGCAACGGCCATAGCCGCCCGTCGCCAGCACCACGGCGTGCGCCTTGAAGCGGTGAATCGAACCGTCATCCAGGCAGATCGCGATCACGCCCCGGCATTTGCCGTTTTCCATGATCAGGTCGATCGCGAAATATTCGATGAAGAAGTCCGCGTCATACTTCAGCGATTGCTGGTACAGCGCGTGCAGCATGGCGTGGCCGGTACGGTCCGCCGCGGCGCAGGTGCGCTGCACCGGCGGGCCTTCGCCCATGTTCTGCATGTGGCCACCGAAGGGGCGCTGGTAAATCGTGCCATCGACGTTGCGAGAAAACGGCACGCCCGCATGTTCCAGCTCGTAAACCGCCTGCGGCGCTTCGCGCACCATATATTCGATGGCGTCCTGATCGCCCAGCCAGTCCGACCCCTTGACGGTGTCGTACATGTGCCAGGTCCAGTGATCGGGCGTGTTGTTGCACAGCGATGCGGCAATGCCGCCCTGCGCCGCCACGGTGTGGCTGCGGGTCGGAAAGACCTTGGTGATGCAGGCGGTTTTCAGGCTCGCTTCGGCGCTGCCCATGGTGGCGCGCAGGCCCGAACCGCCAGCGCCGACGACGACCGTGTCATAGGTGTGGTCGATGATCTTGTAGGCAGGTGCCGCAGACGAGGAATTTGGCATCAATTGGCTCCGAGAGCGAGGCGGGCGACGCAGAAGAGGCCGAAAGCGGCCCCGGCGAAAGCGACAAGGTTGAGCGCGACGATCGCGGCGAACTTGTTGCCGGCATCATGGACGTAATCCTCGATCACCACCTGCAGGCCGAGGCGCGCATGCCAGAAGGTGCTGACGATCAGCAGCGCCATGGCGGTGGCGGGCAGCGGCTTCGCGATCCATTGCGAGACGGTTTCATAACCAAGGTCAGGCAGCAGGATCAGCGAGACCACCAGCCACATCGACAGCAGCAGATTACCGACGGCGGTGAAGCGTTGCAGCAGCCAGTGATGTGCCCCGCTGTGCGCGGAACCGAGTCCGCGAACGCGCCCGATTGACGTTCCATTACCCATGGGAAACCCTTCAGAGCAGCTTGATGGCCGCCCAGAAGGCAGCGGTGAGAAGAATGGCGAGAACCGGCGAGAGAATCGACCAGAGCCGGTTACGATCAAGTTCGTAGCCCGCACCAATGTCGAGCACGAAGTGCCGGAGGCCCGACATCAGATGCGTGAAAAAGGCCCAGCTCAGCCCGACCAGCACGACATAGCCGAGCGGCGAGTTCATCAGCCCCTGGAACGTCGCGTAATATTCCGGCCCGCTGGCCAGCGCCCCCAGCCACCACAGCAGGACGAACAGGCCGACGAGAGCAAGTCCATTGCCGGTGATGCGGTGGAGAATCGACACGAACATCGCCGGGCCCCAGCGCCAGATCTGCAAATGCGGTGACAGCGGTCGGTTTGCCATGAAAGCCCCCGATAGAAATTGACCTACGCGCCTTTCGCAGGCGCAGCGATGTGCTTCCCCATACCGAAACGGCGGCTCAAGGCAAGCGGATGGCACAATGTTTCCCTATCGGCCCGATCCCCGCTAGGGTCGGCAGATTATGTCCGATTACTGGAAAATCACCGCTCATGGCCCGCGCGAGGTCATTCAGGCCGCGTTGCTTGCCCATGAAGATGCACTGGAATGGGATCCGGACGTGGTCCTTTCCGGCCGCGAACTGGCCGAAGACCGGCCCGAAGACTGGGTTCTGGAAGCCTGGCTGGCCCGCATGCCGGGCGCAGCGGAACTGGCGATGGTCAGCGTGCTGTTCGCGCAGGGCGCACCCGCGCTGGAAATCGAAAGACTGCCGGATCAGGACTGGGTCACGCTGAGCCAGCAGGGGCTGGAGCCGATCCGCGCCGGCCGTTTCCATGTGCATACGCCCGATCACCCGCCGCAGGACGGGGACGGCATCGTCAATTTCCTGATTCCCGCCAGCCAGGCCTTTGGCACCGGCCAGCATGAAACCACGTCCGGCTGTCTCACCATGCTGGACCGGATGAAGCACGCGGGCGTCATCGCGCGCAACATTGCGGACATCGGCACCGGCACCGGGCTGCTCGCCTTTGCCGCGATGCGCCTGTGGCCGCGCGCACTGGCCACTGCCAGCGATATCGATCCGGTCTGCATCGCGGTGGTGGAAGGCAATGCCGCCGCTAACGCCATCGCGATTGGCGGCGGGCCAGGTGCGCTGACCATGGTGGTGGCGGACGGCATGGCCGATCCGCTGCTGCAATCGCGCGCGCCCTATGATTTGCTGATCGCCAACATCCTGGCCGGGCCGCTGGTTGAACTGGCCCCCGATTTCGCCCGATCAGTGTTGCCCGGCGGCAATCTGCTGCTGGCAGGGCTGCTGGAAACGCAGGAGCAGGCGGTGCGCCGCGCCTATGCCCGCGCCGGGTTCCGGCTGGCCGCGCGGGCGGTAAACGGCGACTGGTCGATCCTGTGGCTGCGACGGCGCCCGCTTGCTCGCCCCCGCGCCACCCGATTGCGCGCGCTGCCGCGCGGGGCGCGTGCCTGGTAGATTGTCCTGTTCCGGGAAGGCGTGAAATTTGGCCGCAACACCGGGACGATTCGGGTTAGGATGCCAGCGGCAACCGAGGACGGATCACGGCGGATCACATAACGATATCAAGGCATCTGGCAGCTTGCGCGCTTCTGGCGCTCTGCGTGGCACCTGCCCGTGCGGGCGAGCCGCTGCCGCTGCCCGAATATTCCATGGCAACGCCCAGCCTGTTCGCCGGGTCGCTCTATACCGACCTCAGCGGTGCCCTGCGCGCGCCCGGCGTCGAGCAGCCGCCGCTGTGGTGGTTTCACATGACCGGCCGCCTTGCCGCCCTGCATGACCGGCTGGCGTCGCTGGACGCACAGGCCGGCACGCGGAGCATCCGCTATGACTGGCTGTGCCAGTGCAGCAATCCGCGCCACATGCGCCTGCTGCCCACGATCATCGTCGAGCAGCGCAGCGAATCGGCGGCGCGATTGCGGGTTCGCGTCACGCTGAACGGGGCCGATACGCAGGAACTGGAACTGCTGCTGGTGAATGACGATGGCTGGCTGATTGACGATATCGTGGACGAGCGCGGCCGTCATTACAGCGAAAAGCTGGCCGCCGCGATTGACACTCATCTGCGCGGACGCACGCCCCTGCCCGCCCGGTCGAAGCAATAGGGCGAATACCCCGGTGGTTTCAGGCCACTTCCGCCAGCACATCGCGCAGCAGGCAGAGCGCGGCCCGCGCAAAGGCAAACATATTGCCGGTCCGGTCACCCAGCCCGGTGTGCAGCGTGATCGCGCGTTCCACCCCCGGCCCGACCACGGCAATCGCGCTCGCCCCGGATTCGACACCGAAGGGGTGTGTGTTCGGCCCCGCTGAACCGGTTTCGGCCAGCCCCCATTGCGCGCCCATCCGTTCGCGGAAACGACGCGCCTGCAACAGCGCATAAGGCTGCGTCACCGAACGCATGCCCGATAATTGCTCGCGCGGGAGGTCAAGCAGGACATCGCGTCCTTTCAGCGAATAGACCACACCGCCACTGGCGAAAAAGGCAGTGGCGCCGGGCACGGAAACCAGCGCAGCGGACACCAGCCCGCCGGTTGCGCCGTCCATCACCGCCACTTTTTCGCCGCGCGCCTTCAGCAGCTCGCCCACTTCGGCGCCCAGCGCCGCCAGTTCCGCAAAATTCATCCTGCCGCCTTCACGATTTCAGCCCATTGCGCCTCGTCAATCACCATGATGCCAAGTTCGGCCGCTTTCTTGAGCTTCGAGCCCGCGCCCGGCCCCGCCACCACCAGATCGGTTTTCGCGCTGACCGATCCGGCGGCCTTGGCCCCCAACCGCTCTGCCTGTGCCTTTGCCTCGTCCCGGCTCATGGTTTCGAGCTTGCCGGTGAAGACAACGGTCTTGCCCGACACTTCGCTGGCCGTGGTTTCGACGACATAGGGCGGCGGGGAAACCTCGCTCAGCAGATCGTCCCAGACCTGCAGGTTATGGGGTTCGTGGAAAAAGTCGTGCAAGGCCTCGACGACAACCGGACCAATTCCATCGATTGCCAGCAAATCATCAAGCGCGCTTTCGCCAGCGCCGCTGGCGACCGCAGCAATTCGGAGCGCATCAGGATTCACAAATGCCTTCATCAGATCGCGCGCCGTGACCGCGCCGACATGGCGAATGCCCAGACCGAACAGCAGCCGCGCGGCATCCGGGCTGCGCTTCGCCTCGATGGCTTTCAACAGATTATCCACAGACTTGTCCTGCCACCCGTCCAGCGCCAGAATTTCGGCGCGGCGTCGATGCAGGCGGAAAATATCGACCGGGCTTTCCAGCCAGCCACGCGCGAAGAACTCCGCGATGGTCTTCTCGCCCAGCCCTTCGATATCGAGCGCGCCGCGGCTGACGAAATGCTTCAGTCGTTCCACCCGCTGCGCCGGACAGATCAGACCGCCGGTGCAGCGCACATCGACCTCGCCTTCTTCAGCTACTGCCTCGCTGCCGCATTCGGGGCAGTGATCGGGAAAGGCATAGGGTTCGCGCGGTTCGTCGCGCGTCAGATTTTCCACCACCTGCGGGATCACATCGCCCGCGCGCTGGATCACCAGCCGGTCCCCCACCCGCAGGCCCAGCCGCGCAATCTCGTCCCGGTTGTGCAGCGTCACATTGGTCACGGTGACCCCGCCGACCAGCACCGGGGCCAACCGCCCCACCGGCGTCAGCTTGCCCGTGCGACCTACCTGGATATCAATCGCCTCCAGCGTCGTCTCCGCCTTTTCCGCCGGGAACTTGCGGGCGATGGCCCAGCGCGGCGCCTTGGCAACGAAGCCCAGCCGCTGCTGCCAGTCCAGCCGGTCAACCTTGTAGACGACGCCGTCAATTTCATAGGGCAGCCCCGCGCGCGCATCAGCCAGCGCACAATAGGCGGCGATCATTTCGTCCAGCGTGCAGCACAGCCGCAGGTCAGGTGAAAGCGGCAGGCCCCATTGCTCCATCTGACGCATCACCGCATGCTGGGTTTCGCCAGGCAGCGCGCTCGCCGCGCCCCAGCCATGCGCCCAGAAGCGCAAGGGGCGCTGCGCGGTGACGCGGGCGTCCTTTTGCCTCAGCGATCCGGCGGCGGCATTACGCGGGTTGGCGAACAGCTTGCCGCCGGCCGCCTCCTGCGCCGCGTTTAGTGCAGTAAACGCCTGTTTTTCCATATAGACTTCGCCGCGCACTTCGAAGACGTCCGGCACATCGCCGGAAAGCTGCTGAGGAATATCGGCAATATGCGCGACATTGGCGGTGACATCCTCCCCCACTTCGCCATCGCCGCGCGTCGCCGCGCGCACGAGCCGCCCATCCTCGTAACGCAGCGAACAGGACAGGCCATCGATCTTGTCCTCGGCGGTGAAGGCCACCGGTTCATCCTCAGCCAGATTGAGGAAGCGCCGCACCCGCGCGACGAATTCGGCCAGCTCCTCGTCCGCGAAGGCATTGTCGAGGCTCATCATCCGCACCTCGTGCCGCACCTTGGCCAAAGGAGAGGACGCCACCGTATGCCCCACCCTGCGGCGGGGGCTGTCCGGCCGGATCAGATGCGGAAAGGCCGCTTCCAGCTCCGCATTGCGGCGGACCAGCGCATCATATTCGGCATCGGATATCTCGGGCGAATCCTCGGCATGATAAAGCGCATCATGCCGCGCGATGGCCTTCGCCAGCCGCATCAGTTCGTTGGCGGCGTCAGCTTTGGAGGGCAGGTCGATCACACCCCCTCCAGCAGCCGGTCAGCCTGCGCGCGGGCCTCGGCGGTGATTTCCGCGCCGGAGAGCATCCGGGCGATTTCCTCCTGCCTGCCCGCCGCATCAAGCAGGGTGACGGAGGTGCGCGTGACGATGCCTTCCGAACTCTTGGCAATCAGATAGTGGCGATTGCCGCGCGCGGCCACTTGCGGGCTGTGAGTGACGGCCAGCAACTGCCCGCCAGCTGCCAGCCGCGCCAGCCGTTCGCCGATTGCGCTTGCCACAGCGCCGCCCACCCCCCGGTCAATCTCGTCGAAAATCACGGTCGCCGCCCCGCCCTGTTCCGCCAGCGCGACTTTCAGCGCGAGGATGAAGCGGGACAGTTCCCCGCCGCTGGCGATCTTGGCCAGCGGGGCGAAATCGGCACCCGGATTGGTGGAGATCAGGAATTCCACGCTGTCCATGCCCTGCGCCCCCCAGCGGTCTTCGGGCAGTTCGGAAACGCTTGTGCGGAAGCGCGCCGCATCCAGCTTGAGCGGCGCCAGTTCCGCCGCCACTGCCTCGTCCAGCCGCAGGGCTGCCGCGCTGCGCGTAGCGTGCAGCGCCTCAGCGCAGGCGCGATAGATTTCTCTCGCCGCCCGGGCGGCCTCCTCCAGTTCGCCCAGCTGCGCCTCGCCCCCTTCGATAGCGTCCAGCGCGGCGCGCATGGCCAGCATCCGGTCGGGCAGTTCATCGACCGTGCAATCATGCTTGCGGGCCAGCGCGCGCAATTCGAACAGGCGGGTTTCGATGCGGTCCAGCTCCATCGGCTCGAAACTGAGCGCGTCAGCCGCCGCCTCCAGCTTGCCTTCCGCCTCGCCCGCCTCGATCAGCGCGCGGTCCAGCGCGGCCAGCGCCTCGCCCAGCAGTGCATGTTCGCCCGCGATCCGGTCCAGCCGCCGCGCGGCCGAGCGCAGCTGCGCCAGCGGACTGTCCGACCCGTCCCACAGGTGACGCAGCTCCTGCAGGTCGCCCGACAATTTCTCGCCCTTCTGCATGTCGGAACGCGCGCCCGCCAAATGCGCCTCCTCGCCCGCCAGCGGCTCGATCGCGGTCAGTTCAGCCAGATGCGCGAGCAGCAGATCCCGGTCCGCGCTGGCCTGAGCCAGATGGCGGCGCGCTTCATCCAGCTGCGCTTCTGCCGTGCGCCAATGCGCATAAGCGGCGGCAACGCCGTCCACATCCCCGCCGGCATAACGATCCAGCAGGGCGCGGTGGCCGCGCGGATTGACCAGGCCGCGATCATCGTGCTGCCCATGCAGTTCGACCAGCGCGGGCGCGAGTTCACGCAGCAGGGCCGCGCTCACCGGCCGGTCGTTGACGAAGGCCTTGCTCCCGCCATCTGCCTTGACCCGCCGCCGGATGATCAGCGGCTCACCCGGTTCCACCTCCACCTCCGCTTCGTCCAGTGCCGCCTTCACGACGGGCGGCAGGGCCGGGAATTCGAAAGTGGCGGTCACGCTGGCCTGTTCTTCCCCGGCGCGCAACAGCGCGGTTTCCGCCCGATTGCCCAGCACCAGCCCCAGCGCGTCCAGCAGGATCGACTTGCCCGCCCCGGTTTCGCCGGTCAGCACGCCCAGCCCGGAATCGAATGCGAGATCGAGCGCATCGATCAGCACGACATTGCGAATGGCAAGTTGGGTCAGCATCGGTCTGCGCCAAGTTCTAGCCTAAGGCGCAGCCCTCGTCACCGCTCGCCGCGCGCAGTCCACAAGGGAATGGTCGCGGCCCCGCCCCCGGCATTAATTGCAAACGATTCTCATTTGCTATTGACTCATTGCGAGTCACTCGCAATTAGGGCGCCTCCTCTCCATCGAACAGGGTACCCCATGTCCAGAATCGTTCCGTCCCTTCGCCCGCAGCCCTCCACCGCGACCCTGTTCGCTGGCGTGATGGGCGCGGCATTGTTTCCCGCGACTCCGGCGCTGGCCGCTGTGGATACAGACGCAGGGCCGGGCCGCAGCGACATCGTGGTGATCGGCCGCCAGCAGGCTGACGCCAATCCCGATGCCGATCCGCAGGCAGCATACAAGATCGACCGTTCGAGCAATGGCAAGTTTACCGAAGAAGTACGCGACACGCCCAAATCGATCACCATCATCCCCAAGGAAGTGATCGAGGATGTCGGCGCCACCACCTTCCGCGACATCGCCCGCACCACCCCCGGAGTCACCCTGGGCACTGGCGAAGGCGGCAATGCGTTTGGCGACCGGATCTTCATCCGCGGGTTCGAGGCGCGCAATGACATCTATATCGACGGCATGCGCGATCCGGGCGTCTCCAGCCGCGAGGTCTTCGCGATCGAGCAGATCGAAATCGTCAAAGGCCCGTCCAGCGCCTTCTTGGGCCGGGGCACCACCGGGGGTTCGGTCGGCCTGCAATCCAAACGCCCGCAGTTCGGCAATGACTTCACCGTGGCGGAACTGACCGGGGGCACGGACAATCTGCTGCGCGGCACGGTAGACGCCAATTTCCAGCTGGGCGAAACCGTGGGCCTGCGGGTCAACGGCCTCTATCACACCGCTGACACGCCCGGCCGCGATCACGTGGATTCGGAACGCTGGGGCGGTGCGGCGGCGCTGGAATGGCGGCTCTCCGATGTCTTCAAGGTCGAAGCTGATTACTATCACTTCCGGCTGGACGGCATGTCCGATTATGGCCACCCCTTCGATCCGGAAACTCAGGAACCCTATGCCGTCAATGCCGACAATTTCTATGGCGCGGTAGGCCGGGACTTCCTGAAAAACGGCGCGGACATCGGCACGGTGGCGCTCGAGTGGGAACCAACCGGGGCCGTTACCCTGCGCAGCCAGAGCCGCTATGGCGAAGTCTTCAACCGCTATGTGGTGAGCGTGCCGCGCGCGCCGCGCACCGCAACCGCTGATGATGCCGCCAACGGCTTCGCCATCGGCGAACTGGTGGTGGACACCGGTACGCCGCAGCGCAACGCATCAACGCGCTATTTCTCCAACATCACCAGCCTGACCGCAGAGTTCATGACTGGCGGTATCGAACACACGCTGGTCGCCGGCGGAGAATATGCGCATGAGAAGATCACTAACCGGCGCTATGCTTTCCCCACCTTCGTGGAGAACGAGGGCGGCCAGCAGATCGGCACACCCAGCGGCTTTAACCGCAGCCTGTTCGATCCCGATCCGGTGCTTGGCTATTCCATTCCGGCCCAGGTCGATACCAATGCGGCCCCTTCGGTCACAACGGTGGAAAGCGTCTCGCTCTTCCTGCTCGACACGATCAAGCTCTCTCCCCAATGGGAAATCCTGCTGGGCGGGCGCTATGACACCTTCGATATCAAGGCCACGGGTGCAAGCCGGGGCACCGCCTTTGCGGCCAGTTCGGATGTCGATTTCTTCAACTGGCAGGCCAGCCTGCTTCATAAGCCGGTCGAGGCGGTCAGCCTTTATGCCAGCTTCGCCACATCATCGAATCCCAGCGGCGAACAGCTCGATTCCACCAGCCCCACTTATGGCGGGATTCTGGGCGTCGAAAATCTGGAGCCGGAACGGAACAAATCCTACGAAATCGGCGCCAAATGGGAAATGGCGGGTGGCTATCTGCTGCTGACCGCCGCCGCCTTCCGCATCGACAAGACCAATGCGCGCGAACAGACCACGCCGGGTGTCTATGAACTGGTCGGCAAGTTGCGCAGCGAGGGCTTCGAGCTTGGCGTCAACGGGAATCTCACGCCGCGCTGGGCACTGTTCGGCGGCTACACTTATCTTGACGCCAAAATCCGCAACAGCGCCGATGCCGCGCTGGACGGCACGCGCTTTGCCAATGTGCCCCGGCACAATATCTCGCTGCTGACCAGCTATGCCGTGACTGACAGGTTCACGCTGGGCGGGCAGGCCTATTACCGCAGCCGCATTTATGGCGGCACCACCGGCGCTGGCACCGCCTCCGTGCCGGGATACTGGAAATTCGACGCGGTCGCCCGTTATCAGCTGGCCAATAACATTCAGCTGCGCGGCAATGTGCTCAACATCTTCGACCAGCGCTATTACGACGCGATCTATCGTTCGGGCACGCCGTTCAGCTATGTCGCACCGGGGCGTTCCGCCACGCTCAGCGTCGAAGTGACGTTCTGATGCTGCTCGCCATTCCCGACGTGCTGAGCCGCAGCGAGGCGACGGACCTGCGCGAAACCATCGCCGCCGCCGAATGGATCGATGGCAATGCGACCAGCGGCGCAGGCGCAGCCAGCGTCAAGCGCAACCGGCAATTGCCCGAGAACGGTGCGATCACCCTGGCCGCACAGGAGGTGGTTTCCACCGCACTGATGGGCAATGCAGCGTTCCTTTCCGCCGCGCTGCCTCACACCGTGTTCCCGCCGCTGTTCAACCGCTATGGCGGCGGGGAGAATTTCGGCCTGCATGTTGACAATGCGATCCGCTTCCACTCCGGCAGCAGCGCGCGCATCCGCACGGATCTGTCAGCCACCCTGTTCCTGACCGATCCGGAGGATTACGAAGGCGGGGAACTGGAAATCGAGGGCGGCTTCGGCACGCTGTCTTACCGGCTGCCCGCGGGGCACATGCTGCTCTACCCCTCCACCAGCCTCCACCGGGTCACGCCGGTGACGCGGGGGGAACGGATCTCCTGCTTCTTCTGGCTGCAATCGCTGGTCGCAGACGCGGCGGCACGTGAAATGCTCTATGATCTGGACCAGAGCGTGCAGGCCCTGTCTGCCGAACGCGGCAAGGCGGATACCGAGGTGCTGCGCCTGACCGCGCTCTATCACAACCTCATCCGCCGCTGGGCGCAGGTCTGATCGTCAGTTCAGGCCCCAGTCGGCCAGCACGTCCCGCCCGCCTTCGCCCACCTGCGGGGTCGGGCGGGTCAGTGCGCCAGGCGTCGCGGACAGACGCGGCGCGGGCGCGGGATGAATGCGTCCGGCAAATTGCCGGAAAGTGCCGCGCTCGACGAAATGCGGATGCGCCCACGCCTCGCTGATCGAGAGCACCGCGCTGATGCAGATGTCCTTACCTTCCGCCCGGGACAACCACTCGTGGCGCGGACGCGAGGCGAATATTTCCGCGAACAGCGCGCGCAACGCAGGCCAGTTCGCGCGATCATCCCGGCTGGGGATCGCAGCCGGATCGAGCCCAAGCAGCGTCAGCAACGCGGCATAAAACTGCGGCTCCATCGCTCCCACGGCAATGAATTTCCCGTCAGCAGCCGGATAGACGCCGTAATCGGGCGAACCGCCATCCACGCTGTTGGCCATCCGCTCCTCGCTCCACAGCCCGCCTTGCAGCATCGCCTGGAAGGCGGACATCATGTGGGCCACGCCGTCGACCATCGCCACGTCGATCACCTGGCCCTGCCCGGTGCGGCGCGCATGATGCAGCGCCATGAGAATACCCGAGACGAGATACATCGCCCCACCGCCGATATCGGCAACCAGATTGAGTGCTGGGCTGGGCGCCCGGTCGGGAAATCCGGTGGGATAGAGCGCGCCGGCCAGCGCCGCATAATTGATGTCATGCCCCACCGCGCTGGCCATCGGTCCATCCTGCCCCCAGCCCGTCATCCGGGCATAGACCAGCGCGGGGTTGGTGGCCTGCAGCTGCTCCGGGCCAAGCCCCAGCCGCTCCATCACCCCCGGGCGCATCCCTTCCATCACCACATCAGCCCGCGCGGCCAGATCGATAGCCATGGCGCGCCCATCCTCGCTTTTGAGATCCAGTGCGATTGACCGCTTGCTGCGATTGTAGAAATCGAATTCGGGCGGCGCGGTGTTGGGCCGGATATCACCGGGCCGGTCAATCCGCACGACATCCGCGCCAAAATCCCCCAGATAGGCGCCCGCGAACGGCGTCGGGCCAATCGCCCCGAATTCCAGCACCTTCACATCGCAAAGCGGCCCAGCCATCGCGCATCCCCTTGTCAACATTATTCGCTTGGCGCGGGCAAGTCATTGGCCCTACCAATATTCCGATTAGGCAATCGATCAGCTGACGCCAAGGGAGAGAGAAGAAATATGCGCGGTACCGGCATTCTGGCCGAAGCGGTGGCAAAATGCCCGCACGGAATTGCAACTGTCTGCGCCGACCGGCAGCGCAGCTGGCGCGAAGTGAGCGAGCGTGTCCCCCGCGCGGCTGCGGGATTGCGCGCACTGGGGCTGGAACCGGGCGGCACGGTGGCGGTGCTGGCCATGAATTCGGATCGATACCTCGAACTGTTCTTCGCGATTCCCTGGGCGGGCGGGATCGTCGCCCCGCTCAACATTCGCTGGTCCGAAGCGGAGAACGCCTACGCCATCAATGACAGCGACGCTGCGATCCTGTGCGTGGACGACGCATTCCTGCATCACGTCCCCCGTCTGCGCGCCGAAGCGCGGGGGCTGAAGGCGCTGGTGTGGATCGGTGATGGTCCGACGCCCGACGGCATGGACAGCTATGAAGAAATGATCGCAAGCCACGATCCCATGGAGGACGCAGGCCGCGCAGATGACGATCTTTACGCCATCTTCTACACCGGGGGGACAACCGGCCTGCCCAAGGGTGTGGCCATGTCGCACCGGGCCATCGGCTATGGCACGGTCTCCTATCTGGCCCTGCTGCCGAGCATAGAGGACCTGAGCTTCCTTTATATTGCGGGCTATTTCCATTTCGCCGCCGCCAGCGCGCTGTACTACATCACTATGGCGGGCGGAACGCATGTGATCCTGCCCAAGTTCGAACCCGTACCGGTGATGGAGGCGATCACCCGCCATCAGGTGACCAACATGGTCATGGTTCCCACCATGGTGAACATGCTGATCAATCACCCGGACTTCGACCGCTATGACCTCTCCAGCCTCAGGACCTGCGTTTACGGCGGCTCGCCGATGCCCGAAACGCTGATGGCTGAAGCCGCGCAGAAACTGCCGGGCTGGGAGTTCTACCAGATTTACGGGATGACCGAGACCTGCGGCTTCGCCACGATGCTGCGCTGGCGCGACCACGTGTTCTCAGGCCCCAAGGCCAGCCGCATCCGTTCCGCCGGGCAACCCGCACCGGGAGTGGAGGTGAAGATCGCCGCGCCCGATGGCAGAATCCTGCCACCCGGCGAACTGGGGGAATCTGCATGCGCAGCGATTATCTGATGAGCGAATATTTCAACAAGCCGGAGCAGACCGCCGAGGTGCTGCGTGATGGCTGGATGCATTCAGGTGACGCCGGCTATCTGGACGACGACGGTTTTCTCTTCGTCGCCGACCGGGTCAAGGACATGGTCGTAACGGGTGGAGAAAATGTCTTTTCGATCGAGGTGGAGCGGGTACTGTTCAAGCATCCCGCGGAGCTGGAAGCCGCCGTCATCGGCATCCCGAGCGAGGAATGGGGCGAAGCGGTGCATGCCGTGGTGGTACCCCGTCCCGGCATGAATGTGAGTGCCGATGAACTGATCGCGCATTGCCGCACCGCGATCGCAGGGTACAAATGCCCCAAATCGGTGGAATTCCGCGACGAGCCGCTACCCGTTACCCCGGTAGGCAAGGTACGCAAGAATGTGCTGCGCGATCCCTGGTGGGAAGGCCGGGACAAGAAGATCGGCTAGGCTGCGGGCCCGCTCAGCTGGCTTCAGCGTTGGGTGCGTATTTGCTCATCAGCTTGAAGGCGCGCTGATACCATTCGCTGCCGGGATAGTTGGAACCCAGCACGGCGGCGTATTTCTTGGCCTCTTCCGGAATGCCGAGCGCCAGGCTGGTTTCGGTCAGGCGGTAGAGCGCTTCGGGTGCGTGGCTGGTGGTGTCATATTGTTCCACCACCTTTTCAAAGCGGATGCGCGCGGAAATCCAGCGGCCCGACTTTTCATAGAAACGCCCGATTTCCATTTCCTTGCCGGCCAGGTGATCGCGCACAAGGTCAATCTTCAGCCGCGCATCGGCGGCATATTCACTCTCAGGATAGCGGCGGGTCACATCGTTGAGCGCCTGCAATGCCTGCGCGGTGGCCTTCTGGTCGCGCTGCACATCGCTGATCTGTTCATAATAGCACAGGGCGATCAGATAATAGGCGTAAGGCGCGTCCTTGTTGCCGGGGTGAATCGACAGGAAGCGCTGCGAAGCCTGAATCGATTCGTTGTAATTGCGGGCGACGTAATAGCTGAACGCGCTCATCAGCTGGGCGCGGCGGGCCCAGGGCGAATAGGGATGCTGGCGCTCCACCTCGTCGAACAGGGCGGCGGCCTGCTTGACCTTGCCGCTGTCCAGCCGTTCTTTCGCAGCGGCGTAGAGCGTTTCGACGTCGCGCGCGACGTAGCTGGTGTCCTTCTTGCTCTTGCCGCCGCCGCACCCGGCGGTCAGCAGCAAGGCGGCCGAAACACTGGCCGTTAGGACGAGCTTGAGGGGCGAGCGAGCGCGCATGTTCTTCGTCAGCATGGCGTGCCTATAGCCAGCGCACCGCTGAACGCCAAGTGAAGTGTGCGCCCCCGGATGCGGAAATCGGTGAATTGCCCTTTGCGCCCGCCGGCTCAGCCGGCGCGGTCAGGCTCTGCATCCGAATGGATCACCAGCCCCAACCCACGTTCCGCCGTGCCGAGGTCCAGGTAATCGCGCCATTGCGCGATCTTGCCCTCGCGCATTTCCATCACCCCCGTCACCGGCAACGGCACCGGCGGCCTGCTACCGTCATTGAGGATCAGATAATCAACCCGTTCCGTGAACACGACATTCCCGGCAGAGGCGATGTGCAGCGTTTCGATCTCTACCTTGAAGGCGGTAAACAAGGCGGTGATGTAGCTGCGGATTTCGTCCTGCCCGTGGCGCGGCGGCAGCGGCATGTCGATATAGCTGGCGTCATCGGTGAAGATGCCCAGCATCCCTTCGACATCCTGCGTCCGCCACATGTCCATGAACCGCAGCACGGTGCGTTCATCCGCGGTCTTGCCGTCTTGCGGGGTCAGGGGCATGCATCTCTCTCCTAAGTGACCTGGGCCGCTATTCCTCGCCCATTCTCAGCGCTGCGATAAAGGCTTCCTGCGGAATGCTGACATTGCCATATTCGCGCATCTTGGCCTTGCCCTTTTTCTGCTTTTCCAACAGCTTTTTCTTGCGGGTGATGTCGCCGCCATAGCATTTGGCGGTCACATCCTTGCGCATCGCACTGATCGTTTCACGGGCCACTACCTTGCCGCCGATCGCGGCCTGGATCGGGATCTTGAACAGGTGGCGCGGGATCAGCTCCTTCAGCCGTTCGCACATGTGGCGGCCGCGTTCCTCGGCCACGTTGCGATGCACGATCATACTGAGCGCATCCACCGGATCGCCATTGACCAGAATGCTCATCTTGACGAGATCGCCTTCGCGCAGCCCGATCTGCTCATAGTCGAAGCTGGCATAGCCGCGGCTGATGCTTTTCAGCCGGTCGTAGAAATCGAATACCACCTCGTTCAGCGGCAACTCGTACGTCACCTGTGCCCGCCCGCCGACATAGGTCAGGTCAGTCTGGATCCCGCGCCGGTCCTGGCACAGCTTGAGGATGGAGCCGAGATATTCGTCAGGCGTGTAGATGGTCGCCTTGATCCACGGCTCGTCAATCTGTTCGATCCGGCTGGGATCGGGGTAGTCGGCGGGATTGTGCAGCAGGATTTCCGCCGCATCCTCGGTCCTGGAGGCGCGCAACTGGATGCGATAGACCACGCTGGGCGCGGTGGTAATCAGATCCAGATCATATTCGCGGGTCAGCCGCTCCTGAATGATTTCCAGATGCAGCAGCCCCAGAAAACCGCAGCGAAAGCCAAAACCCAGCGCTGCGCTGGTTTCCATTTCGTAGCTGAAGCTGGCATCGTTCAGCCTCAGCTTGCCGATGCTTTCGCGCAATTTCTCGAAATCGGCGGCATCGACCGGGAACAGCCCGCAGAACACTACCGGCTGCACTTCCTTGTAGCCCGGCAGCGCCTTGTCCGCCCCGCCCTTAACCGTGGTGATCGTGTCACCCACGCGGGCCTGCTCCACCTCCTTGATCTGCGCGGTGATGAAGCCGATTTCACCGGGCCCGATTTCAGGCAGGTCAGTACGTTTGGGGGTGAAGCAGCCAACCCGGTCAATCAGGTGCTGCGTACCGCCCTGCATGAAACGGACCTGCAGCCCCTTGCGCAACACCCCGTCAATCACGCGCACCAGGATGACCACGCCGAGATAGGGATCGTACCAGCTATCAACCAGCATGGCCTTGAGCGGAGCGTCACGATCGCCGGTGGGCGGCGGGATCTTGGCCACCACCGCTTCCAGCACGTCCTCGATCCCGATGCCGGATTTGGCGCTGGTCAACACCGCTTCGGACGCATCGAGCCCGATGATATCCTCAATCTCGGCCTTCACTTTTTCCGGTTCGGCGGCGGGCAGATCGATCTTGTTGATGATCGGAACGATCTCGTGATCATGTTCGATCGACTGGTAGACATTGGCGAGGGTCTGCGCCTCAACCCCCTGTGCTGCATCGACCACCAGCAGCGCGCCTTCGCAGGCGGCAAGGCTGCGCGACACCTCATAGGCGAAATCGACATGGCCCGGCGTGTCCATGAGGTTCAGCTCATAGGTCTTGCCATCCTTGGCCGTATAATCGAGGCGCACCGTCTGGGCCTTGATGGTGATGCCGCGTTCACGCTCGATATCCATGTTGTCGAGCACCTGCTCGCTCATCTCGCGCGCAGTCAGCCCGCCCGTGAACTGGATCAACCGGTCCGCCAGCGTGCTCTTGCCGTGGTCGATGTGAGCGATGATACTGAAGTTGCGAATAAGCGCGAGGTCGGTCATCGCGCGCCCTTACCCAAGCAATGCACACTTGTCAGCGTGCAAATTCAGGCAGCCTGGTTCGATCGCCGCATGTTCTTGACCTGAACCTGCATGAACTGCGGCTTGGTCGTGGCGTGGCCCTGTACAGTGTTGAGTGGATAATGGCCCGGCGGCAGTGACGCGAGCGGCATACCTGCCGCGGCGAGCGCATAGGGCGAAACACGATGGCGCGTGCACAGCCCGCCCGACCCGTCGCTGATCAGCGGGGTTTCGAATTCCAGCCCCTGCACCGCATCCTGCGAGCGCACGACATGGCACACCACCAGCTGGCCACCGCCCAGATCCAGTACCAGCCCCTTACCCAGAGGCACGCCCAGCAGCCCTTCGATCCGCGCGCCGGTCTTGGACAGGTCGCGGATCGTCGCCTCATAGCGGTGATCCTCGTGAATCACGCCGACCATACGATACATGGAACGACGTTCGGGCCGGTGCTTCTGCGGACCGTCCCGGTTCGATCCGGAACACCCCGTCCTCGAAGCGATCCAGCACCTCGTCCTGCGGGATGGCCTTCGAATAGATGAAGCCCTGGACCAGCTTTGCGCCCTTGGCGCAGACCAGGTCGAGCAGGAAGACGCAGCATTCGCGATGCATCTCGAGCGGCGCGGCCAGCAGCCTTTCGAGCATCTGCGACATTTGCAGCCGATTGGCGAGGCCGGTGAGAGAATCGTAATGCGCCAGGCGCGATGCCTGTTCCTGCGAACGCTTCTTTTCGGTCAGATCGTGCCCGGAACCCCTGAAACCGGCGAAATTGTCGAAGCCGTCATAGACCGGTCGGCCAGTGATCGACCACCACCGTTCATCCTTTACCGCCGCGCGCACCGCCAGTTCGACAAAGGCGGATCGGGCAGACAAATGAAAGGTAAGGGTCCGCTCGCCCTCCCCGCTCTCTTCCGAAAGATTGAACAGTTCCATGAAAGGCCGGCCCAGCAGATGGCGGCGCGATCGCCCGAGTGCATTGGCGACCGGGGCGGAAATATAGGTCAGATTGCCGCGCCGATCCACTTCCCAGAACCAGATCTGGCCCGTGTTTTCGACGTCGCGCAGGATATCATGCGCACGCGAGCGGGTGCGCTCCCTCTCTTCCGCCTCTTCCTCCTGTGCGCGCAGCACCTCGATCTGGCGGCGGCTGACGATCCAGGCGAAGGGGATCGCCACCACCAGCGCCACGATCCCGGGCAGACTGCCTTCGACGATCACCACCGCGACCCAGCAGGGCAGCTCGACCACCAGCAGCATATGCCGCCGCGCAGCCTGGATCACCCCGACAATCGCGGAAACGGTAATCAGCGCGGCAATCGCGACTGACCATTCGGCCTTCCCCGCTTCCGCCCACAGCGCCATCGCTCCGCCGAAGAGGGCCATGGGCACCGATTGCAGCAGGCCGATCGTCAGAAACTTGCGGAACCGGCCTTCGCCCTGCTCGGTTTCGAACCGGGCCAGCCAGAGCGACGCAAAGCTCAGCGCGGCGGCTGCAACGATGGCAGAGGCACTGGCCAGTGGCGGAAACGAGAGGGTTCCGACCATCACCAGCAAGGCGGCCACAAGAATGACCGGCCCGGTCAGATACCAGTTGGGCGAGATGACCGGGCGGTTCATATAATCGGTTCGGCGTGACGGGTCGGGAACCTGCGCCAGTCGCGCGCCCAGTCTGTCTTTCGGTCGTTGCGCCGGACGCGGCTGCGCGCGCGCGACCATACGCCCCGCTGCGCCGCCATCGCCAGTTTCTGACGACTGTTTCTTCCGAAGCCCGACCATCCGCCTAATTTACTGATGCGGTTTTGAAAAAGGGTTAATCGCAGGGGCGCAAAGACGATTGCGAAGCTGTGTCGGGAATGGCTTGAACTGGCGGCGCTGGCACGGCAATGTCGCCGTCCCGTTTGCCAACCCGATCTGGAATTGCATTTGCCCGCTTCTTTCGCCGCCAACACCCTCCTTTCCCGCAGAATTCCGGGGAAACGGGAATGACATCGCCCGTGCAGGAAGAAGCACTATACCGGACCGTGCGGCTGGGCACGCGCAAGCTGCGGATGGGTCGTTGGGGCTTCGAAACTGACACCCGCGCGCTGCCGCTGCTGATCTTTAACGGGATCGGCATCAACATGGAGGTAATGGAGCCGCTGGTGCAATCGCTGGCCGCCGAACGCCCTGTTGTGATGTTCGACATGCCCGGCATTGGCGGCTCGCCCGCCCCGCTGGTGCCTTACGCAGCATGGCAGGCAGCCCGCTGGGCGGCCGAACTGCTGGATAATGAAGCAATCGCGCAAGCGGACATTCTCGGCATCAGCTGGGGCGGCGTGATTGCTCAGCAATTTGCACTCCAGCACCGCAAATCGGTGCGCCGTCTCGCGCTTGCCACGATCGGACCGGGCCTGCCCTTCCTCGATGCGCGGCTCAACATCCTCGCCCGGGTGCTGGACCCGCAGCAATTTGCGGGAATGATGCGCGGCACCTCCCTTGCCGGGCTGGCCGATGCCGACCTCAAAGTTCTCGGTCGCAGGTTTCAGGAACGGTTACGAACCCCGTCGACACGTGGTTATATCTATCAGTTGGGCGCAATTTCCGGCTGGTTCAGCACCCCGGCGCTGCCCCTGCTCGACCTGCCGACGCTGGTGATGGCCGGAAGCGAGGACCAGATCGTCCCGCCCGCCAACTCGCGCCTGCTGGCCGATCTCATTCCCGACAGTCGGCTGGAGGTCATCGAAGGCGCCGGGCACCTGCTGATGTTCAGCCATCAGGCGCAATTTCTTGCGCTGCTGCGCGAATTCCTTGACGCGGAAGACAGCGCATTGAAGAAAGTGGCATAATTTGGGTCAGAGAGAGGATGGCCAATGCGGCATCTGGCGATAATCGGTTCGGGTCCGGCGGGATATTACACGGCGGAAGCCGCGCAGAAGCATTGGGGTGACGATGTGCGGGTCGATATTTTTGACCGACTGCCTGTCCCCTATGGGCTGATCCGCACCGGAGTCGCGCCCGATCACCAGTCCATCAAGGCGGTCTCGCGCCGCTACGAAAAAACCGCACTGAGCGAGAATGTCCGTTTCGTGGGCCATGTCACCATCGGCCAGGACGTAACGGTGGAGGAATTGCAGGATTTCTACGACGCCGTGATCTTCGCCACCGGCGCGCCGAATGACCGCCCGCTCGATATCCCCGGGGACCGGCTGAACAACATTTTCGGCAGCGCCGCCTTCGTTGGCTGGTACAATGGCCATCCGCAATTCGCCATGCTCGACCCGGTGCTGACCGGCAAACATACGGTGGTGGTCGGGCTTGGCAATGTCGCGCTGGACGTGGCCCGCATCCTCTCGAAAACTCCGGCAGAATTCGAAGGGAGTGACATCGTCGCTCACGCGCTGGATGTGCTGCGCAGCTCGAAGCTTGAAAAGATCACCATCCTTGGTCGGCGCGGGCCGCACCAGATCGCGATGACGCCGAAGGAACTGGGCGAACTGGCCAATCTTGACCGTGCCAGCCCGCGCGTCGATCCGGCGGACCTGCCGGACGAAGGGGAAGACGCGCTACTCGAACCGGGCATGCGCAAATCGGTCACCCATCTGCGCAGCTTTGCCGCCATCCCGGAAAGCGAGCGGGCCGACAAGTCGATCGAGATTGAATTCGATTTCTACGGTGTGCCCCGCGCGGTGCATGGCGACGGCCGGATAGAGGCGCTGGAAGTCGCCGAAACTGCACTGCAGGGCGGGCGGCTGGTAAAAACCGGCAAGACATACGAGATTCCGTGCGACCTCCTCGTCAGCTGCATCGGCTATCGCACATCGCCCATTCCCGGCGTGCCGTTCGACGATCGCATGGGCCGCTTCGCCAATGACGAAGGGCGCATCCTGCCCGGCCTTTACTGCGTGGGCTGGGCGCGGCGCGGGCCGACCGGCACCATCGGCACTAACCGGCCCGACGGGTTCGATGTGATCGAGAAAATCGCCGCTGACATGGACGCGGGCGTACTCGGCCCCGGCGGCAAGCAGGGGCGCGCGGCATTTGACCGTCTGGCCGAAGCGCGCAAGCTGGATATCGTGACCTTCCGCGACTGGAAGAAGATCGAGGAAGCGGAAGAACAGGCCGCCCGCGACGGCGCCCCGCGCGAAAAATTCGTGGACATCGGCAAGATGATCGAAGCGCGGGGGTGAAACCCGCGCCGAGGTGAGGTTGCGAAACCCCGCCTCAGACCCGCATCGGCATCAGCACATAGAGCGCCTGGCTCTTGTCATTCTGGCGGATGAGGGTGGGCGCGCCGGCATCGGCCAGGTGCAGTTCCACGCTGTCCCCGTCAATCTGGCTGAGGATATCCTTCAGGTAATTGGCGTTGAAGCCGATCTCCAGCCCTTCGGCACCATATTCGGCGGCCAGTTCTTCCGCTGCCGTGCCATTGTCAGGCGAGGTGACGGACAGCGTGACCTTGTCGCGTTCCAGCCCGATCTTCACCGCCCGGGTCTTTTCCGTGGCGATGGTGGCCACGCGGTCCACCCCTTCGAAGAAGGAACGCGGATCGAGCTTGAGCAGCTTGTCATTGCCGGTGGGGATGACCCGGCTGTAATCCGGAAAAGTGCCGTCAATCAGCTTGCTGGTCAGCACCACGCCGTTTTCGCCGCCCAGGGTGAAGCGGATCTTGCTGGCGGACAGGTCAATCTCGACATTGGTGTCGAGCGATTCTTCCAGCAGCTTGCGCAGTTCGGCCAACGCCTTGCGCGGCACGATCACGTCCGGCATCCCTTCCGCGCCATCGGGACGGGGAAGGGTGAAGCGGGCCAGGCGGTGCCCGTCCGTGGCCGCGGCCTTCAGCACCGGCTGCGCTTCATCAGAAACATGCAGGAAGATGCCGTTGAGGTAATATCGCGTTTCTTCCGTCGAGATGGCGAAGCGCGTGCGATCAATCAGTTCGGCCAGCACCCGGGCCGAGATTTCGAAGCTGGTCGGCAGATCGCCTTCCACGATCATCGGGAAATCGTCACGCGGCAGGGTCGGCAGCGAAAAGCGGCTACGGCCCGATTTCACCACCATGCGGTTATCCGCTGCTTCCAGGCTGACCTGGCTGCCATCGGGCAGCTTGCGCGCGATATCGAACAGCAGATGCGCGGACACGGTGATCGCGCCGGGGCTGTCAACGGATACGGCGGAAAGGCTTTCCACCACCTGCAGGTCAAGATCCGTCGCCATGACCTTCACCGTCCCGTCACCAGCGGCTTCGATCAGCACGTTGGACAGGATCGGGATGGTATTGCGCCGTTCCACCACGGACTGCACATGAGACAGGCAGCGCAGGAGATTCGCCCGTTCGATGGTTGCCTTCATCGTTCCTTCTGGTCCCCCTTGGGCGCGCGGGGGAATCGCCCACGCGCTTCACATGAAAATGGATCGCAATCCTTAACGCTGCAGTCTGGCGCGGCAAGCAGGAATGGCGGATGTACTTGAGAATCTGGGGATAAGAATCACCCCAGCATCGCCATCCCGCCATTCACATGCAGCGTCTGCCCGGTGATATAGCCTGCTTCCTTCGATGCAAGATAGGCCACCGCCGCGCCGATATCCGCGCCTTCGCCCATCCGGCCCATCGGGATCTTCGCATTCAGCGCGTCCTTCTGCGCATCGGGCAGCACATCAGTCATCGCGGTGCGAATAAATCCGGGGGCCACGCAATTGACAGTGATTCCGCGGCTGGCCAGTTCCTGTGCAAGGCTTTTCGACATGGCGGTGACCCCGCCCTTGGCCGCGCAGTAGTTCATCTGGCCCGGATTGCCGGTTGCGCCGACAATGCTGGTGATGTTGATGATCCGCCCGAATTTCGCCTTCATCATCGGCCGGGCCGCCGCGCGCATCAGACGGAAAGTGGATTCCAGATTGACCCGGATCACCTGATCCCATTCCTCATCCTTCATCCGCATGGCCAGGTTGTCGCGCGTGATCCCGGCATTGTTCACGAGGATATCGAGCTGGCCCAGCGTATCGATCGCGGCCGGAATCAGCTTTTCCACTTCAGCCGGGTCAGACAGGTCGCAGGTTACTTCGACATGATCATGGCCGAATTCGGCGTTCAGTTCATCCCTGAAAGCGCGCAGCTTGGCCCCGTTTGAACCGGACAGCGCCAGCCGCGCGCCCTGCCGCGCCAGCCCGCGGGCGATTTCCGAACCGATCCCCCCGGCGGCCCCGGTAACGAGGGCAGTCATACCGGTAAGGTCGAACAGTTTATGTTCCATGCTCATAACTCCTTTGCCAGCGCCTCGATATCGGCCATCGTGACCACGCTGGCCACCGTGACATCCTCGACCGTACGCCCGATCATCGGGCCGAGCACCTTTCCGCCCAGCTCCACGCAATGTTCGACCCCCGCGGCCTTCATCGCGATCACGCTTTCGCGCCAGCGGACCCGCCCGCACACCTGTTCGACCAGCAAGCGCTGCTCTTCCGCCGGATCGCTCACCATGGTGGCGGTGACATTGGCATAGACCGGCAGACGCAGCGCCTGGACCGGGGTCTTGCCCAGCGCTTCGGCCATCGCATCGGCAGCCGGTTGCATCAGGGGGCAGTGGAACGGGGCGGACACCGGTAGCAGCGCGCCGCGCTTGATCCCGTGATCCTTGACCATGGCGACCGCCCGTTCGATTGCCTCGCGGTGCCCGGACAGCACAACCTGCGTCGGATCATTGTCATTGGCGACCGTGCAAATCTGGCCTTCCGCCGCCGCATCGGCAAGCGCCTGCGCCTTCTCGACATCCGCGCCCAGCAGCGCACACATCGCGCCAATTCCCACCGGCACTGCGGCCTGCATGGCCTGCCCGCGCAGTTTCAGCAGCCGCGCCGTATCGGCCAGCGAAAAGCCGCCAACCGCGCACAGTGCGGTATATTCGCCCAGGCTGTGACCGGCCACGCAATCGCCCTTTTCAGCGATCGACAGCCCGCCTTCCTGTTCCAGCACCCGCAGCGTGGCAATGGCATTGGCCATGATCGCGGGCTGCGCATTTTCAGTCAGCGTCAGCTGATCTTCCGGTCCTTCAAACATCAGGGCGGACAGCTTCTGCGACAACGCCTCGTCCACTTCCTCGAAAACTTCGCGGGCGATCGGGCTGGCGTCGGCCAGTTCCCTGCCCATGCCAACCTTCTGGCTGCCCTGCCCCGGAAAAACGAATGCGCGCATGATCTCACTCCTTTTGCCGCGGGCGGTTATTGCCCTGCAGCGTCTCCCGCAAGCCCGAATGGCACAATCCTGTTGGCAGCATCATGGCCGATATCCGCCGCGCCAAGAAAGGCGATGCCCCGCCGTGCGCACCAGTAACGGGCGATTTCCTCCGGCTGCGCGCCGAACGGCCGGTCATTTTCCGGGACATCGCTGACCCGACCCAGCCGCAGCCCCGCAATTCCTTGCAGATGCGCGGTGACATGAAAGAACAGCCGATCAATCGCATAGAGATGTTCGGAAACCTCCTCCACCATCACCACATGGCCGGAAAGATCGGGCATCAGCTCCGTCCCGCACAGCATGGCCAGCGTCATCAGGTTGAAGGCGACAGCTGGGCGGTCATCGAGCGAGGGTTCCAGCCCTGCATTGTCCCCGTCGAACCAGCGCAGCACACGGCGCACGGCATCCTTCCCCGCATCGCTCTGCACGCTGACCGGCATGGGCGCATGCACCGGCCGGCCAATCCCCGCGCGATAAAGCGCGCCGAGCAGATACCCCATGTCCGAAAAGCCGGCCCAGGTCTTGGTGCGCGCCGCCGGGCCCATGCCCATGATCGCGCGTTCGGCGATCCGGTTGGAACCATACCCCCCCTTGGCAAACCACACCGCATCGAAGGCAGGATCGTTCGCGCAGTCCAGCAGTGCGGCCAGCCGCAGTTCATCAGGCCCGGCGAAATGCCCGTCCACGGCAAAGCACTGGTCGTGAATGAACAGCCGGTGCTGCGGGAATTCCGCCGCCGCCAGCGTTTGCAGCGCCTGTGCATGGTCGCGGGTGATGGGCGTTGCTGGCGCGCAGATGGCGATACGGCTCATACTGCTTCCTAACCGCCTTGTGTTGTCCGGCACAACTGCATACCGAAGCGCCATGACTGACGCCCCTTCTGCCCTCACCGCTCATCCCTGGTTCTTTTGCGGCATCGGCGGATCGGGCATGTTGCCGCTGGCGATGATCCTGAAAGGACAGGGTGCGGCCATCGGCGGATCGGACCGCAGCCGCGACCAGGGCCGCACGCCGGAAAAATTCGCCTGGCTCGAAGCGCAGGGGATCGAACTGTTCCCGCAGGATGGCAGCGGCATTACCTCGGCTGACCAGACCCTCGTCGCCTCGGCCGCAGTGGAAGATACGGTGCCCGAAGTGATCCGCGCGAAGGAACTGGGCTGCCTGCGCACCAGCCGCGCCGAACTGCTGTCCGCCCTGTTCAACCGCTCCGCCTGCGGCATCGCGGTGGGCGGGACCAGCGGCAAGAGCACCGTGACCGGAATGCTCGGCTGGATCATGCATCAGGCCGGGCGCGACCCCACGATCATGAATGGCGCGGTGATGAAGAATTTCGTTGCGCCGGGCACGCCCTTTGCCAGCGCGCGGGTGGGCGCGGGCGATGTCTTCGTCAGCGAAGTGGACGAAAGCGACGGGTCGATTGCGCTTTATCGCCCGCGCGTGGCGGTGCTGCTCAACGTCAGCCTCGATCACAAGGGCATGGACGAATTGCGCGCGCTGTTCGGCGGCTTTCTGGCGGCCAGCGCGATCGCCGCAATCAATGCCGACGATGTCGAAGCGCTGGCCCTGCTGCCGCACGC
>Ga0255752_10000737_pt1 | contig 40104 bp, 35 predicted proteins | sample 011ome_25_FD_179952 | JGI IMG/M metagenome (GOLD analysis project Ga0255752, IMG submission 179952) | Coastal salt marsh microbial communities from the Groves Creek Marsh, Skidaway Island, Georgia - 011512CT metaG (version 2) | ecosystem: Environmental > Aquatic > Marine > Intertidal zone >...
GTCTTTATTTATTCTTTTGTAGATGCAACTGGTGCTGTTTTGGAGGCTGATACGATCCTAAGTTCACCAGCTACGCTTGTTTTTGATTTCTTAATTGCAGGAGATTACACTCTAACCGTTGAAGATCCAAATTGTACAGATCAAATCGTTAGGAATTATACCCTTACTCAACCCGATGAGCTTATCATTACGGCGACATTAGTTGATCCAGTAAGTTGCTTTGGAGGGCTGGCAACCTATAATGTTACAGCAACAGGCGGTGTACCACCATATACTGGGACAGGCTTACAAAGTGTTCTTAGCGGGCCAGTTACATTTATTGTATCAGATGCCAATGGATGTGAGGATGATTTCTCAACAGTGGTTACTGAACCTGCAGAACTTTTAGCAACTTATGTTGTTGATGATGCACCATGTTTTGGAGATACTGGACAAATCACTGTAACACCAACAGGCGGAACAGGGGTGCTAACAGTTAATCTATATGATAATAACAATATATTTATTACAAGTTTAAATACAACCCAGGGGAATTCAGTAATATTTGACCAACTGGAAGGAACTTATTTTTATGATGTCGTTGATCAAAACAATTGTTCTTATGGTCCTGAAGTTGTGGTAATTGATGAACCCGATCCTATTGTTATCATAGACCATGAAGTCATTCAACCTGATTGTAATACTGTGCCCGCATGGGAATTTAATAATGGCTCTATTTGTATTACTATAACTGGCGGAACAAATCCATTCCCAATTGGAACAGGTTGGGTAGACAACGGCGGTGGACAATGGTGTTTAAACAATTTGAGTGCCGGTACATATCCAATAGACGTTACAGACAGTAATAACTGTTCATTACAAAATCCTTTTCCTGATATCACACTAGTCAGACCTCCTGAAATTACTGCTGTTTTAACCAATACAATTAATATTGATTGTGATACAGATACAGCAACGCAAATCAATACTATTATTGTCAATGGAGGTGTGCCTCCATACCAGGTAACATGGTCTGGTGGTATTGTTGATGCCTCTAATCCTTTTGTTATGGAAACCTCTGTTCCTGGAAATTATTCAGCTTTTGTAAACGATCAATATGGACTTATAAATGGCTGTCCGCCAATAGAATTTCCTTTAGATCCAATTACTTTTTTTGAATTTGGAATTGCAGACTTTACACTGAGCTCTGATAATAGTGATTTCTGTGGTATTTATGCTATTGATGATCCTATACAATTCAATAATATGTCTTCGGGTGATATTGTAAGTTACACTTGGAATTTTGGAGATGGTTCTCCAGAATTTAATGGGCCAAATGCACCAGATCATATTTATAATGCAATAGGAACCTATACAATTAGTTTAACGGTTGAAGACCTTTATGGTTGTTTTGACACATATTCCGAAACAATAGAAATTACAAAAGGGTATGAGATTATTTTACCCAATGCCTTTACTCCAAATGGAGATGGAATTAATGAAACCATACGTCCTGTGACCATATGTATGACAGAAATTAAATTGAGTATATATGATACATGGGGATCGCTTATTTATTCAGAAACTAGTGATGATATTTATGGATGGGATGGTACTATTGATGGAAAACCTGCCGAAAATGGAAACTATATAATGGTCGTTATTGCAACAACGTACAATGGCGCTGTAATTGAACTTAATGGACCTGTAACCCTTATCAAATAAGCAAAATGAAAAAATTACTTTACATATTCGTATTCGCATCATTTTCTAAGGGGTTTTCACAAGATCCTATACATACACAATTTTTTATGGTCCCAGAAACACTAAGTTCTAGTTTTACGGGCGCAAAACAGTCTACTCGAGCTGGAATAATTCATCGTACACAATGGCCGGGATTAAACTTTAGCATCAACACACAATTTGCTTTTGTAGATAACTGGTTTGAAGAAGTTAAAAGCGGCATTGGAATTAGTGTATTGAATCATAAGGAAACGACAACTAGATACAATTTTACGCAAGTAAACTTGAATTATGCTTATCAATTTCCAATATCTGATGAATGGAACGTTCGACCCAGTATTTCTGTGGGTTATGGAGCAAAAGATTTTGGATTTCAGAACCTTGTACTCGAAGACCAAATCAATATTTTTAGTGGGATTATTAACGCCAATAGTATTGACCCGATAAACTTAAATGAATCTGTTCGTTTTATTGATTTTGGAGCTTCAGTTCTTTTTAATAGTGAAAATTCTTGGGTCGGTTTTACGGTGAAGCATCTAAATAGACCAAATATCTCTATGGAAATAGGGGGTCAAGAAAATCTAGATATGTTTATGTCACTTCATGGGTCGCTATATATTCCTTTTGGAGGTTATAGAAATGATAATAAACTTTTTGTACTGGCCAATGGAATGATGCAAGGGGCTTATAATCGTTTCGATTTGGGTGCAAAATATGAAATGGATCGTTTTTCTTTTGGGCTTTTGGCGGCAACAAACCCTATCAAAACAGATCCAAATAGTCATTTCTTAACCTCAATTAATGCCTTTGTTGGTATGGATTGGGAGGGCTTTCGTTTTGGATATTCTTATGATTTCAATGTCACAGAAATTGGACGAACGGGTGGAGTATATGAGCTATCTATAAGCTATGATTTCCTAAACAATGACAACTGTTTCGGATGTCCAGACTATTAACTAAATAAATATTATTTTTATACTCTAAAGCAATACCATGACTAAGTGTGTAAAAATTATTGAATGTCCAAGGGATGCCATGCAAGGCATAAAGACATTTATTCCAACCAAAAAGAAGATCCAATACCTTCAGTCTCTTTTACGTGTTGGATTTGATACCATTGATTTTGGGAGTTTTGTATCACCTAGAGCAATTCCTCAAATGCAGGATACTGCGGAGGTGCTTTCGCAATTAGACCTTAGTGTTTCTAATAGTAAATTGTTGGCTATAATAGCTAATGTTCGTGGTGCAAAAGCAGCAGCTTCATTCAAAGAGATTGATTATTTAGGTTTTCCATTTTCTATTTCCGAAAATTTTCAAATGCGAAACACCCACAAAACAATTGCAGAATCTGTTGAGGTTCTCAAAGAAATTTTAGAAATCACCCACCAACAAAACAAAGAACTTGTGGTTTATTTGTCTATGGCCTTTGGAAATCCCTATGGCGATCCTTGGAATGTAGATGTAGTAGGCGAGTGGACCGAACGCCTATATAATATGGGCGTTAGAATTTTATCATTAAGTGATACTATTGGTTCTTCTTCTGGAAGATCAATTTCATATCTTTTTTCTCACCTTATTCCCCACTATTCTGATGTGGAGTTTGGCGCACATTTGCACACTCACCCCTCATCGTGGCACGAAAAAGTTGATGCAGCTTTTAAAGCAGGGTGCCTTCGATTTGATGGTGCCATTCAAGGATTTGGAGGTTGCCCTATGGCTAAAGATGACCTAACCGGAAATATGCCTACAGAAAAGATGATTTCGTACTTTACAACTGAAAAAATTGAAACAAACCTCAATGTGCTTGCTTTTGAAAGCGCACACAATGAGGCCTCAAAATTATTTTCAAAATACCACTAGAAACGGAGCTCAATTCCGCCATAGATTCCAAAAGGATGACCAGGTCTAAAGCCAGCAGGAACTTTTGAAACAGCATAAGTGTTATCAAACATATTGACAACCATAGCAGTAATGCTCAAATTATTTTTAATGTGATATTTTCCAGAAAAATCAACAATGAAATTTGATGTTATTCCATTGTTTTCATTGATTGTCTCTGTTCCAGCGGTTGTTCTAAAAGCCCCATTTTGTCGGCCATTCAAATGCAACTCAAATTTATTGTGCTCCAAGGAAATAGAAGTATTAAATTGATGCTTAGCAATGTATGGCAATTCATCGCCATTTTCTACCTCACCCCACAAGTCTTCCTCACTTCCAAAATTGTTTTCAAACGTTGCGTCAGTTAGTGTATAGCCAAATGTTACAGGCATAGAAAACTTTGAGTTTTTCTCCATTAAATCATAATTTAATAAAAGTTCTATTCCCTTTACACTTACTTCTCCTGCATTAAATTGATCTAAGGAACCTGTTCCGCCACTAGCGGCCAAGTCGCTTCCCAAAAGATTACTGTAGTCGTTGTAAAATCCAACAATTTCTCCTCGCAAACCCTTGAAATTAAAACGCGACCCAATTTCATAGTTGATACTCTCTTCGGCTTTTTGTCCAGGTTTATTGCCAGGAGGAGAAAATCCTTTATGGATACCTGCAAAAATTGAAGTTTGATTATTGAATTTGTAATTCATTCCAATTCCTGGGATGAAAATGGCTAAGTTATTTTCTCTTGTAGAAAGGTCAGCACCAGTTCTGTTTGAGTCATCACTTCCAAAATTTTCTCTTTGGAGTTGAATGTCTTCATATCGTATTCCAGGCGTAACCGTCAAATTTTTATATTTTAATTTATATAAAATAGACCCTGCAAAAGCTTTTGCACTACTAATTCTATTGGCGTCAGAACCACGTTCTGCTGCTGTAGTTAAATTCATTTGACCGTTGCTAGTCATATTATAACCATCTTTCCACTGAAAACGATCTTCCTCATCATAATGGTAACGGAGACCAATTTCCAAATCATGAAAAACTTGCTCGCCATTCCAGTGAAAATCTAATTTTGTTTGAATTCCTTTTGAAACATATTCTCTATTATTAGCTTTAACCAATAATGCATCAGCATCAGAATTTGACGAACCTCTAATAATATTCATGTAGGAATTATATGTTGTAGGATCATTTAATATTGAAGCAATTTTAACTTTATTTCCATTAAAAACGACATCATTTAATTTGTACCAATTTCTAGCAAAACCATTGTAATATCCGCTTGTTGTTACTTTTAAAAAATTAGAAAAGTTGATTTCGTGTGTGAGTAAAAACTGTTGGTGCTTATTAGTCATTTTATCTTTTTGGGAGGCTGCATAGCGCATAAAAGGAGATTGTTTAAAATCAGATGCTGTTAGGCCCAAATAAGTTTCATTTGAAACCTCATCTGAGTATTGAAATTTAAATGTGAGCGCTTGTTGGTATTTTGTATTTTCACGACTCTTGACTCTAATTTTAGCAACAAAATCATTTTTATCAAATCCAGTATTTTGATCATCCAATAAATCTTTAAATCCTTTGGAATTGTTTTTTAAGTACTCTAATGTATATCCAAATTGCGATTTTGAATCCCCAATTTTAAGGTGGGTTTGGTGCTTATTGAAACTTCCAAAACTTGATTTCAAACTTCCTTTAAATGCATTTGGAATTTGAGTGCTTACCAAATTAATAGCACCACCAGTAGTAAATGGTCCATATTGAATTTGACTACTTCCTTTCAAAATTTCAACGGCTTGCATTCGAGCAATTGATGGAAAATAATAGGCAGCAGGTGCACTATATGGGGCTGGAGCAATCAATACGCCATCTTCCATAATTGAAATTTTTGCACTTCTTTCTGGTGACGTACCACGCAAACTAATATTTGGTCGAAGTCCAAAGCCATCTTCTTCATATATAGACACTCCAGGAACCGTTCTTAGCACGCGATTAATATCTGTATAACTAAATTTTTCTAATTCTTCAGCAGAAACATAATAGGCCGATCCAGATCTGTTTTGGACAACATATTTACTCCCAAAAATGACTTTAGTGTTGATAAACACTTGATCTAATTTTTGAACGGAATCTGTTGATTTTTTATTGGGCTCTTGAGCATTTAGATTTGATATATTTAACAATATTAATAGTAGGATGTTGTATTTCACGATTTAATATTTATTTAGACTTAGTATAAATAATAATATTTTGATAGTGCAAATATATAGCCCAGTTTTACTTAAAACAAAATTTATTTAGATTAATTATAAATAATTATTGTTAGTAAGTATTATTATATCTTGGATTATAGTCAGATATACTAAAAAAAGCCTTAAATTTGCATGCAATTAAACCTAATTGCAATGCAATCACATCTTTCAAAAATTGTTGGCGAAGGCCTTACTTACGACGACGTCCTTTTAATACCCGCTTATTCTGAAGTTTTGCCAAGAGAAGTGAGTATCAAAACAAAATTTACTCGAAATATCAGTTTAAATGTGCCCATAGTTTCTGCAGCAATGGATACGGTTACAGAAAGTGCTATGGCTATTGCAATTGCAAGAGAAGGTGGTATAGGTGTTTTACATAAAAACATGACTATAACTGAACAAGCTACAGAAGTGCGCAAAGTAAAACGCGCCGAAAGTGGTATGATTATCGATCCTGTTACACTTGATTTAGAGGCTATTGTGAGTGATGCCAAACAAAGTATGAAAGAACATAGTATTGGAGGAATTCCTATAGTTGATAACAATGGTCTTCTTAAAGGTATTGTCACAAACAGAGACTTGAGATTTGAAAAAAATGATCATCGACCAATAACAGAAGTAATGACTTCTGAAAATTTGGTAACAACTTCCGAGGGAACATCACTTGAAGAAGCAGAAGTTATTCTTCAAAATAATAAAATAGAAAAACTTCCAGTTGTTGATGGAGATTTTAAACTGATTGGATTAATCACTTTTAGAGATATTACAAAATTATCTCAAAAACCAATTTCAAACAAAGATCAGTATGGGCGTTTGCGTGTTGCAGCAGCTATTGGGGTTACACACGATGCTTTGGAGCGTACAAAAGCATTAGTTGGTTCTGGAGTAGATGCGATTATTATAGACACGGCACATGGTCATACAAAAGGTGTGGTTTCTGTACTAAAAAATATAAAGTCAGAATTTCCTAACCTCGATGTGGTCGTTGGAAATATTGCCACAGCAGATGCTGCAAAATACTTAGTTGAAGCTGGAGCAGATGCCGTAAAAGTAGGTATTGGTCCAGGATCCATATGTACAACTCGTGTTGTTGCTGGTGTAGGATTTCCACAATTTTCTGCAGTACTAGAAGTGGCTGCTGCACTCAAAGACTCTGATGTACCTGTTATTGCAGATGGTGGTATTCGATATACCGGAGATATTCCAAAGGCTCTAGCGGCAGGAGCCGATTGTGTAATGCTCGGATCGCTGCTTGCTGGTACAAAAGAATCTCCTGGAGAAACCATCATATATGAAGGCCGAAAGTTTAAATCATACAGAGGAATGGGTTCAGTTGAAGCCATGAAAGAAGGTAGCAAAGACCGTTATTTCCAAGACGTTGAAGATGATATTAAAAAATTAGTGCCAGAAGGTATTGTTGGTCGTGTACCCTACAAAGGAGACCTCTACGAAAGTATTCATCAATTTGTTGGAGGCATACGTGCTGGAATGGGCTATTGTGGTGCAAAAGATATTCAAACCCTTAAGAATACAGGGAAATTTGTCAAAATAACTTCTTCAGGAATTAGTGAGAGTCACCCACACAACGTGATGATCACCAAGGAAGCACCAAACTATTCGAGATAATTTTATATAATTTGAACAATTTTTATTAAAATTGACTCAAATTTTTAACTTACAACTTCTTAAATCAAACAAATAAATGCGTGTATTATTATCAATTACAAGTATTTTGTGTTTTTGGATGAATTTTGCTCAAGATCAACCAAAAAACACAGATGCATTAATAACTATAAACAAAGAAGAAATTTCAGTAGATGAGTTTATGAATGTTTATAATAAAAATATTCAACTCATTGAGGATGAAGACCAAAAAGGTATTGATAACTATTTAGAATTATTTATCAATTATAAATTAAAAATTGCCGATGCCAAATCGGAAGGGTTTGATAAAAAACAGAGCTATTTAGATGAGTATGAGAAATATAAAAACCAATTAATCGATACTTATTTATTAGATAAAAAAGTCACATCAGAGCTACTTGAAGAAGCATATAGCAGAACCAAAGAAGAGGTCAAGGCACAACACATTCTTGTTCGTGTAACAGGGCAAGATACGCTATCTGCACTGAATCAAATTCGAGAATTTCGCGCTCGATTTTTAAATGAAAGTTTTGAAACTTTAAAGAAAAGTATTCATAATGGGAATGCTATTTTTGTAGAGAACTTAGGCTATTTTTCAGCTTTTAAAATGGTATATGATTTTGAAAACGCAGCCTATAATACACCAATAGGTGAAACTTCTCAACCTTTCAAAACACAGTTCGGATATCATGTTGTAAAGGTCTTGGACAAAAGGCCTTCAAAGGGACAGGCAGAAGCGGCACATATAATGATAACAAATAAATCAAATGATACAGAACAAACTGCTGAGCAACGCATCAATGAATTGTATCGTTTGATCGAGCAAGGAGAATCGTTTGAAAATTTGGCCAAACAATATTCAGAGGATAAAAGTTCTGCTGTAAATGGCGGAAAATTAAAACCTTTTAAATCTGGTGAAATTAATTCAGAGCTGTTTGTAGACACGGCATTTAGTTTGGATGTGGGCGCCATTTCAAATCCAATACAAACCAAGTACGGGTGGCATATTATTAAACTTTTGGATAAAAAACCAATAGAGAGTTTTGAACAATTAAAATTTGATTTAGACAAAAAAGTAAAACGCGATAGCAGATCTCAAGTTATAAAAAAGAGAATGCTGGCTTCAATTATGAATCAATATCAAGTTCAAGCACCAAAATCGAATACTATTTCAACTTTTTATAAAAAAAATAAAGATGAAAGTGGGTGGATTTTAAATGAAAGTTTAAGTCTTGAAAATCAGCTAATTAAGATTAAAAACCGTGTTTTATCTTATGGTGATTTCTTATCCTTTTTAAATAATAATTCAAAAACTAAAAAATCTTTAGAAGATCATTACAACACTTTTCTAGAAAATAATGTGATGCAGTACAAAAAAGATCAACTTCCTTTTGAAAATGCTGAATATGCCAATGTTCTTAGGGAGTATGAAGAAGGGTTATTGCTGTTTGATATTATGGAAGAAAAAATTTGGAATAGAGCCAAAAACGATTCATTAGGTCTTTTGGAACATTACAAAAGTAATGCTTCAAAATTTATTTCACCAAAAAATATTTCAGGTACAATAGCACGATCTGATAAAAAAAGTACCTTAAAAAAAGTGAAGAACTTATGGGACAAAAATATATCAAACGATGAGGTCTCAAAAGTAGTGAATGCAAAAAATCAAAATGTTATTTTTTCCTCAGGAACTTTTGAAATAGGAAGTTCACTTTTGCCAAAGAATGCTGTTTTTGAAACAGGTATCTCTAAAATTTTTGATTTAGATGACAGTTATGTTGTTCTAAATATTTTAAATCAACAACCAGAAAAAGTACTATCATTCGAAGATGCTAGAGGAGCGGTTATTTCAAGTTATCAAAATTTATTAGAACAAAATTGGATTGAAGCATTACGTGCTAAATTTTCATTCTCTGTAAATCAAAATGTATTGAATGAATTAAAACAAAAGATTTCTAACAAATGAGAAAATTTTTTTTAGTTTTTGGTGTAATATTTCTATTTTTCGAGGCTTGTGATATGTCAAAATCAAAAGTTGAAGGAACCCCTATTGCTCGCGTAAATGACACGTTCTTAATGGTCGAGGATATAGATTTAACAGAGTTTGAGGGTTTGAGTTCAAAAGACAGTCTTCTTCAAATCCAAACAAAATTAAGAAATTGGGCGACACAACAATTGCTTATCGATGGTGCAACACTAAATTTAGAAGAAAAACAACTCAAAGATTTTGAGTCACTTGTGCAACAATACAGAACAGATTTGTACACCTCGGCGTATTTGGAAGCATTAGTTAAGCGCAACCTAGATACCAACATTACAAATTCTGAATTGCAGGTAACTTACAATCAAAACAAAGAATTATTTGTTTTAAAAGAAAACCTATTAAAACTGCGCTATATCAACATAACATCAAATATTTCAAACGCAGATGAAATTAAGCGTCGCTTTAAGCGTTATAACACTGATGACCAAGCCATTTTGGACACCATTTCAATTCAGTTCAATTCATTCTTTTTAAATGATTCTATTTGGATAAAAGCCGATCAAGTGATTTCTAAAATTAAGCCATTGCAAAAAGGATTTAACAAGATGATGTTAAAAAAACCAAATTTTATTCAGCTCAACGATTCTTTAGAGTTATATTTGATACAAATAAATGAAGTGCTTGCCACAGGTTCGCAAGCCCCTATAGAATACGTGTTGCCAACTCTGCGTCAAATTATTATTAATCAACGCAAATTGAAGCTTGTTGGACAACTTAAAAATGAAATTGTGAATGATGCCATTAAAAATAAAAAATTTGAAATTTATGAATAAGTCCCTATCCATAATTGCAAGCCTAAGTGTGTTAATGTTAACTCAGCTTTCTTCAGCTCAAGAAATTATTCAAGACGAAAAACAAGAAGAACTCAAAGCAATTAAAGTTGATTCTACCCAACTTATAAAAGTCGATGGTGTTGCTGCTGTAGTGGGAGATTTTGTAGTTCTCGATTCTGATATTGACAAGCAATTTGCACAACTTGAAGCCAGTGGTGTTTCAACAAAAGATATCACTAGGTGCCAGCTTTTTGGGAAGTTATTGGAAGACAAGCTGTATATGCATCATGCAATTTTGGATAGTATTGAAGTTAATGATGCCGAAATTCGCTCGTATGTTGATCAACAGTTGGAGGGATTTGCACAACAAATAGGCTCTATGGACAAGTTGGTGGCATATTATAATAAATCTTCGGAGCAAGAGCTGAGAGATGAAATGTATGAGCTCAATAAAAATGGTAAAATGGCGTCAATGATGCAACAAAAAATTGTTGAAGAAATTGAAGTTACTCCAGAAGAAGTTCGACAGTTTTTTAATAAAATACCAGAAGATGAACGCCCTCTTTTTGGAACAGAATTACGAGTAGCACAAATTGTTGTTATTCCCGAAACTACTCAGGAAGAAATTGATAAAGTGATAAAAAGACTCAGAGAATTTAGAGCAGATGTTTTGGACAACGGTGCAAGTTTTACGACAAAAGCAGTGCTGTATACTGAAGATCCTGGATCTAAACGAACTGGGGGTAAGTATACCCTCAACAGAAAACAGCCAAGAATGGCAAAAGAATTTAGAGAAGTGGCATTTTCATTAGAAGAAGGAGATATTTCAGAACCCTTCAAAACAGATTTTGGATATCACATTTTGTACCTTGAAAAAATTCGTGGTCAAGAATACGATGTTCGTCATATTTTGTTGCGACCAAAAATGACTGATGATGCGATTACGGCTGCCAAAGAAAAACTGGAAAAAGTTAGACAAAGTATTGTCGATGGTGATATTTCTTTTGCAGAAGCGGCTAAAGAAGCGAGTGACGAAGAAGAAACAAAATATGATGGAGGTCAGTTACGTAATCCAGAAACACAAGATTATAATTTTGAACTTACTAAAATGGATCCAGAATTGTATGCTCAAATACAAGATTTAAAAGACAATGAAGTGAGTCCAGTCTACAAAGATCAAGACCGTGTAAATCCTATCAAATTTAAAATCCTTACAGTTACTCAACGTACAGATGAGCATGAAGCAGAATTTGCAAAAGATTATTTAAAAATTAAATCACTTGCACTTCAAGAAAAACAGCTCAATACAATTTCTGAATGGCAAGAAGAAAAAATTATGGACACGTACATTAAAATTAATGGCGAGTTGAGATCTTGTGATTTTAATAGTAACTGGTTTAAAATTAAAAACTAAGAATGTCTGAAGTTACTGCCATAGACAACTATGTTAAGAAATTTAAATTGCTTAAAAAAGAAATTGCAAAGATTATTGTTGGTCAAAATGCAGTAGTTGAGCAGATTTTAATTTCAATTTTTTCTGGCGGTCACGTTCTTCTTGTTGGTGTACCTGGTTTAGCAAAAACTCTAATGGTAGATACTATTGCCAAAACCCTTGGGCTCGATTTTAAGCGTATTCAATTTACACCAGATCTTATGCCGAGTGATATTTTGGGAAGTGAGATTTTAGATAATAATCGTCAATTTAAATTTATCAAAGGGCCCGTATTTTCAAACATTGTTTTGGCCGATGAAATCAACAGAACACCTCCAAAAACCCAAGCAGCGCTTTTAGAAGCGATGCAAGAACGCTCTGTTACCGTGGCAGGCCATCGCTACGAACTGAATCAGCCATATTTTGTTTTAGCCACACAAAACCCTATTGAGCAAGAAGGAACATATCCACTGCCAGAAGCACAACTTGATCGCTTTATGTTTGCAATAAACTTAGAATATCCTTCTTTTTCTGAAGAAGTTGAGGTTGTAAAGCAAACAACAACAAACAATAACACTTCATTAGATGTTGTTTTTGATGGTAAAGAGGTTTTAGAATTTCAGCAACTTATTCGAAAAACACCTGTTGCAGATAATGTTTTAGAATATGCTGTTGAAATGACGTCTAAATCTAGACCCAATACTGAGCGAACTTCTGAGCTTGTAAGTCAATTTGTAGATTGGGGTGCGGGTCCAAGAGCCTCTCAAAATTTAATTTTAGCGGCCAAAACACATGCTGTACTTCATGGAAAATATACTTCGGATATTGAGGATGTTCAAGCAGTAGCAATAAGTGTTCTTAGACACAGAATTATTAAAAACTATAAAGCAGCTGCAGAGGGAATTAGCATTGAAAAAATTATTGAAAGTTTATTCTAAAATTTTCAATATAATTTGGTTTTTTATTGCTGAAAGATAACACATAAATTTGTACATTTAACCCCGATAAAAATTCATCACTATGGCTTTCGATATAGACATTATAAAAAAAGTATACCAACAGATGCCAGAGCGCGTAGATCAAGCGCGAAAAATTGTAGGTAGACCGCTCACACTTTCAGAAAAAATATTATACAACCATCTTTGGGATTCGAAAATAAGCAAAGCTTTCGAAAGAGGTAAAGATTATGTTGACTTTGCTCCCGACAGAATTGCATGTCAAGATGCAACTGCACAAATGGCACTTTTGCAATTTATGCAAGCTGGAAAAAAGAAAGTTGCTGTTCCAACCACAGTACATTGTGATCATTTGATTCAAGCCAAAGTAGGGGCATCTAAAGATTTGCAGTTTGCACTCAACAATAGTAACGAAGTTTTTAACTTCTTGGAATCCGTTTCAAATAAATATGGAATTGGATTTTGGAAACCTGGGGCAGGAATTATTCATCAAGTAGTATTAGAAAATTATGCTTTTCCTGGCGGAATGATGATTGGAACAGATTCTCACACCGTAAATGCTGGAGGTCTAGGAATGGTTGCAATTGGAGTAGGTGGTGCTGATGCCGTAGATGTCATGGCAGGAATGCCCTGGGAATTAAAATTCCCTAAACTTATTGGGGTAAAACTTACAGGAACACTCTCTGGATGGACAGCGCCAAAAGACGTTATCCTAAAAGTTGCTGGAATTTTGACTGCAAAAGGTGGAACTGGTGCCATTGTTGAATATTTTGGTCCAGGAGCAGAATCGATGTCGTGTACTGGAAAAGGAACGATTTGTAATATGGGTGCCGAAATTGGTGCAACAACATCAACTTTTGGATATGACGCCTCGATGGAGCGTTACCTTCGTGCAACAGACAGAAATGACGTTGCCGATGCCGCTAATAAAGTTAAAGAATATCTTACAGCCGATGCTGAAGTTTATGCCAACCCCGAGCACTATTTTGATGAATTAATTGAAATTAACTTGTCTGAACTCATGCCACACTTGAATGGTCCATTTACACCAGATTTGGCTACACCAGTAGGCACAATGACTGAAAAAGCACAATCCAATGACTGGCCACTAAAAGTAGAGTGGGGCTTAATCGGTTCTTGTACGAATTCATCTTACGAAGATTTATCACGTGCAGCGTCAATTGCACAACAAGCCCTAGACAAAGGGCTAAAAACCAAAGCTGAATTTGGAATTAACCCAGGGTCAGAGCAAGTACGCTATACTGCCGATCGTGATGGAATTTTGAATGTTTTTGAAAAGTTAGATGCTAAGATTTTTACTAATGCATGTGGTCCATGTATTGGACAATGGGCTCGTTATGATGATCCAAAAAACGCACCAAAAAACAGTATCGTACATTCTTTTAATAGAAACTTTGCAAAACGCGCTGATGGAAATCCAAATACTCATGCTTTTGTGGCTTCACCAGAAATGGTCGCTGCAATTGCAATTGCAGGACGACTAGATTTTAATCCAATTACAGACACACTAATCAATGAAAATGGAGATGCTGTAAAGCTAGATGAACCTACTGGATTTGAATTGCCTGAAAAAGGATTTGCAGTAGAAGATGCAGGCTATTTAGCACCTGTAGAAGATGGAAGTGGAGTAGAAGTTGTTGTTGCAGAAGATTCAGAACGTTTACAACTGTTGACACCATTTGTTCCAATTGGTAATCAAATAACAGGAGCAAAACTACTCATCAAAGCTCATGGAAAATGTACAACAGATCATATTTCTATGGCAGGACCTTGGTTGCGCTATAGAGGTCATTTAGATAACATATCGAATAATTGTTTGATAGGTGCTGTAAATGCCTTTAATATGAAAACAAATTTTGTTAAAAATCAATTGAATGGCGAGTATGATGCTGTACCAAAAACTCAACGCGCCTACAAAGCTTCTGGAATTTATACAGTAGTTGTAGGAGATCATAATTATGGAGAAGGTTCATCTCGTGAGCATGCAGCTATGGAGCCACGGCATTTGGGTGTAGCGGCTGTGATTGTAAAATCTTTTGCACGTATTCATGAAACAAACTTAAAGAAACAAGGCATGCTGGGTCTAACTTTTGCTAATGAGTCTGATTATGATCTTATTCAAGAAGACGATACTTTCAACTTTTTGGATTTAGACCAATTTGCTCCTAATAAGCCACTAAGCATTGAAGTTGTACATGTCGATGGTTCTAAAGATATCATCTCTGTTAATCATACTTATAATGACTCTCAAATAGAATGGTTTAATGAAGGTTCTGCACTTAATTTGATTAAAAAGCAAAATGCTTAAGTCTAACAATTTATAAAAAAAAGCGCCTTTAAATTTGGCGCTTTTTTTATTCATGTATGTTTATTGTTTTATAAACTTAACGGCATCTTTATTTTTTAGCTTTAAAAAATAAATACCTTTACCAAGCTTGTCTACACGAATTTGACGGCCTCGATCAACTTTACCCTCTTGAATAACTTCACCTTACAAACTTATAATCTTATAGGGTTCATTAGTTTTTAATTCTTTAATATTAATCATATCTCGAACAGGATTTGGAAATATAGTCACATGCTTTAAATTTATTTTATCAATTCCTAACGGAGCTGGTGTAGAACGCTCGTAGCTAAAGCCGCCGCCATTTCCTCCATTTGTCCATGAAATAAAACTCACATCAATGTAAATATCATCTGTAATCAAATGAAGCACATAATTTGGGTGACTTAAAATCCAATCTCCTATTCCATCAGTTAAAAGAACAGAAAAAGGCTTAAAGGTTAAGTTTGAAACTCCATCATCTATTTTACCAAAGGCCCACTCTGTATCCTCTGGACTTATATTCCTTTGGAATCCATTTTCGGTTGTTATATTATAGATACTCTCTGAGTCTTTTCTTGTAATCCAAACATTGTTTGTTATCCAGTCTTGGTTGGCCTCTTGTGTCCAATCGGCATAATCAGTTTTGGCAAAAGTAATTTTTGGACCGGTCCACAAGGTTTGTGCCGGCAGGTTTTAGAGCAAAAAGCTTAAAATTACAATTAAAAAGTAGTGTTTTTTTTCATAATAAATTTGGGTTTAATATTTATAAATAAAAACGAATACCAACGTGATACGTTAGGATGACTTTCTGAAAATTTTTCTTTAAAATGTCATGGTTTTGTAGAACGTTTGGGGCGTTTTGTTATGCAAATTTATAAATATATTTATTAATCACATCCTTTTGTAGTTTTATTTTTTTTTGAGAAAAATTCAAAAAGAAATAAATTCAATAAGATCATTGTATAGGCATAAATACTATCTTCTACAGGGATGGTTCCCATACGAAAGCCCAAATTTTCAGCATTATTGTACCAAACGACTTGGTTTTCTATCCAACTTCCCGTAAGGATGCCATTGACGATAAAAAAGGGAATCAAAATGACCAAAAAAGTAAGATAAAAGTGTTGTAGTAGTTTTGGGTTATATTTTAAAACAACGAATGTCAGTGGGATTGCTAAACTAAAATTCACGAGTGTATACCATTTGTCATAGTTGAAAATTAATAGTAATGCAAGTATGAGCATCAAGCCAACAGCAATTGTTTTTGAACTGTTTTCTCCAAGTTTCATTTTTGGGACATACAGCAATAGGGCATAGTGTGTAAAAACACAAGCAAACGGTATGCAAATAAAGAAAAGCCATTCTTCCAAAGGAAGACTGAAAATTTTGACCCCTAAAAAGTAATCTTGATTAAACCCCCAAATACCATTTACAGTAAAAATTACATCCCAAGGAATAAAAATTCCCATGGTCAAAATTAGAGATAAAAAAAGCCATTTAAAACGTTTATGTAATTGAAGTCTAGGGTGAAAACTATACAAAAAAGGTATAGAAATAGATCCAATATTAAGCCATAAATAGAGGGAATTCACAACTTATTTTTTAAAATATTTGAAAGGGACTACCAACATACCAAAGCATTCCCCATCTTTTTTCCCTAGGTGTTTATGATGGATCTTATGAGCTCGGCGTACCCCTTTTGCATACCAGTTGTTTGCATTACGAAACATTTTAAAGCGTTGGTGGATAAAAATATCATGTACTATAAAATATGTAGCGCCATAGGCCATAATACCGAGTCCAATTGGAAGTCCTGCCCAAAATCCTTCGTAACTCCAAAAGTAAAAGCAAGTCATACTTACTACGGCATAAAAAATAAAAAATGCATCGTTGCGCTCAAACCAACTGTCGTGATCTTTGTGATGATGGTCTTTGTGTAAACTCCACAAAAAACCATGCATAATGTATTTGTGTGTAAACCAGGCCATAAATTCCATAATGCTGAAAGTCCCCAGAAAAACAACGATCCATAAAAGTGTGTTCATAATGATTTGGTTATAATAGATTTAAATGATATTTGACATAGCTGCGTGTTAGCAACTCTACTTTTTTATAATTAGGTACTCGAATTCTAGTGTTTTTAATTTCTAGTGCAGGGGTTTTCTTGAGTTTTTTAAGCAATTGACTGTAATAGCGATAAGCCATAAAAACACCAAATTTTGCTTCAATTGGCAATAATTTAATCCCACTTAATCCTCTTGCAAAATCATTTTCAATATCGTCTATGATATGCTGCTTTGCTATTTCATCAAGATTGTTTAAATCCGTATTTGGAAAATAAGTTCTTTTAAGCTCATCATGATCTGCTTTTAAATCTCTCAAGAAATTTACTTTTTGAAATGCTGAACCTAATGCCATTGCTGATGCTTTAAGCGAATCGTATTTTTCTTGGTTTCCATTGACAAAAACCTTTAAACACATTAGCCCTACAACGTCTGCAGAACCATAAATATAGTCTTTATATTCTTCTTCTGTTTTATATTCAAATTTATGCAAGTCCATCCGCATAGAATTCATAAAAGAATCAACTAGCTCGCGATCTATATTGTAATTGTGATACGTATGTTGAAAAGCATTTAAAATTGGGTTGAGACTTATTTTATTGTGTAAAGCAATTTCCAAATCTGTTTCAAATTTTGAGAACAATTCTTTTTTTGGATAGCTGTGAAATGAATCAACAATTTCGTCTGCCAAACGGACAAATCCGTAAATATTATAAATATCCTGACGAATGGAGCTCGCCAACATTTTGGTAGCCATCGAAAAAGATGTGCTATAGGTTTTGGTGACAATTCTGCTACAATCTTTTGATACAGTGTCGAAAATAGATTTCATAAACTCAAACTTTTAATCCACAACAAAAAATTCTATTATAAAACTTTTTGAACAAGTTCGGCTGTTAGTTTTCCAGAGATAAGGGATGGAGGAACTCCAGGTCCAGGGACGGTCAATTGCCCTGTGAAATATAAATTTTTTACTTTTTTACTTTTTAGTTTTGGTCTTAAAAATGCTGTTTGCAATAGCGTGTTGGCCATTCCATAAGCATTTCCTTTGTACGAATTATAATCTTTTTTAAAGTCGTTAACACAAAAGGATTTTTTAAAGATAATATTTTTTTTAACATCTTGTTGCGTTAGGTCTTCAAAACGGTTTATTATTTTTTCAAAATATTCTTCTCGTAATTCTGGTGTATCTTCTAATCCTGGCGCAAGTGGAATTAAGAAAATTCCCGCTTCTTTTCCCTTTGGTGCACAAGAATCATCTGTAATACTAGGAAAACTTGCATAAAAAAGTGGTTTTTCTGGCCAAGCAGGGTTATCATAAATAGCTTCTGCATGTACATCAAAGTCGACATCAAAAAAGAGTGTGTGATGATCAACTTTTTTTAGTTTTTTATCAAATCCCACATAAAAAAGAAGTGATGATGGTGCAAATGTTTTTTTATCCCAATAGCGCTCAGAATATTGTCTGTGTTCTTCTTCCAAAAGCGTTTCTGTATGATGATAATCTGCACCACTTAAAACGAGGTGACATTTTTCTTTTTTACCATTAACCACAATACCATTTGCAGTGCCATTTTCTACTAAAATAGACTCAACATTTGCATCTGTCTTTATGGTAACACCTAGTTCTTTTGCAAGGGCTTCCATTGCCAAAATAACTTGGTACATCCCTTTTTTTGGATGATAAGTTCCCAATCCAAAATCGGCGTAATTCATAAAATTATAGAAAGATGGGGTGTCACTTGGTTTTGCTCCTAGAAACAAAACAGGAAATTCCAGTATTTGAGCAAGTCTGTTATTTTTGAATTTTTTTCGAACGTCACGTTTGATTGTACTCAAAAATTGATTGACTTTAAATATTGTTTTTGGAGTTACTAATTCAAGAGGTGAAACGCCTGGTTTATAAACTAAATCTTTTATAGCAATATCATAATTGCTTTTGGCGCCACCTATAAATTCCATTAATTGTTTTGAGCTACCTGGTTCTTCTTTTTCAAAAGTTTGGCAAATTTTTTCTAATGAATTTTCAATACTAATGGCGTCATTCTTTCCAAAGTATACACTGTATGCAGGGTTAAGTTTATCTAGAGAATAATAATCTGAAGGGTGTTTGTCAAAATCTCCAAAAAAGCGTTCAAAAACATCAGGCATCCAATACCATGTCGGACCAATATCGAATGTAAATCCATTTATTTTGAGCTGTCGAGCTCGTCCTCCTATGGTTTCGTTTTTTTCAAAAACAGTTACTTTGTAACCTGCTTTTGCGAGATAACATGATGCTGCAAGCGATGAGAATCCTGAGCCAATTATATGTATAGTCTTTTTCATATGTTTATAAAAGTAGTAAAAAGACTAAACAGAGAAGTGATTTGTAAACTTTTTTACAAATCTTTAACTAAATCTTCAATTTTACTGTACAATTTTATTTGATTTGGAATTTTATTTGGATTAATATTTCGAGTTTTGTATCCAATGAGTTTTGCTTTTTTATTACTGTTTTTTAGATAGTGCTTAGAAAATTTTTTCAAATATTTTTGGATAGAATTTTCACTAGGTTTTACTGTAAAATACGAAATATAGGTTATATCATCATAAAGTTTATTGATATGTTTTAGATTGTCTAATGGAATATTTTCTCCTAAAAATATGGTGTGGTACCCCAAATTTAAGATTTCATAATTGATAAATAATAATCCCAAATCATGTGTTTCATTTTCAGGTAGAAATAATACAAATGTTTTATCACTGGGGCGGGGGTCTATACTTTGAAGTCGTTCTATGTGAATCAAAATTTTTTGTTTTATGTGTACCGTTAGAAAATGCTCGTGAGATGAGGTTATTGAATTTGTTTGCCATAACATTCCAAGGTCATATAGAAGGGGTAAGAAGACATCATAAAAAATTTGTCTGAATGTTTTTTCTTCTAACAAGCCATTATAGGTGTTATAAAAAAGTGTTTGATCAAAATTTAGCATTGCCAATTTAAAAGCTATAATAGCTTGACTATCACTTTTACCCAAAAAAGCCAGCTCTCTGGTTTTTGGTACCAATTCAGATTCGTCTAGAGCAGCAATTTTTGAAATCTTAAATCCATTATTATTCAAAAAACTAATATTGAGCAGTTTTTGAAGGTTATGAAGATCGTAATGTCTGATGTTAGTTTCTGTACGTTTGGGCTGAAGTAAGTTGTATCGTTTTTCCCAAATACGGATGGTGTGTGCTTTTACACCAGAAATGTTTTCAAGGTCTTTTATGCTAAAGACGTTTTCGGTAGTGTCCATTATTTTGAAGATTTGGTTTGACTAAAATACTAAAAAATAATGAAAAGCACACGCATTAAATGCATAAAGTGCGCACGAGAAGACTCGAACTTCCACGGGAATAACTCCCACTAGCCCCTCAAGCTAGCGCGTCTACCAATTCCGCCACGTGCGCAATAATTATTGAAGAAAAAAAAAGTTAAGACAGCGCTTAACTTTTTTTTGTGACTTGGCTGGGGCTCGAACCCAGGACCCTCTCCTTAAAAGGGAGATGCTCTACCAACTGAGCTACCAAGTCGTTTGGACTTGCGTATTGCGGCTGCAAAGATAATGGGTTTAATTAATAATACAACCTTTTTTTCTCAATATTTTTTTGTTTTTTTGTAATACTACTAATAGTAGAATCAAAATTAATTTTACTCCGTTATGATAGTTGTTTTGTTGGGATATATGGGTTCTGGAAAATCATCCATTGGGAGAACACTTGCCAACTCTAAAGGGTTTCAGTTTTTAGATTTAGACCATTACATAGAACAACAAGAACAACTGTCAGTTGCTGATTTGTTTGAAAAAAGAGGACATATTGAATTTCGAAAACTCGAAGTAAAAGCCGTTCAAAAAATTTGTAGAACTCACACAAATATTATTCTCGCTCTTGGAGGAGGTACGCCTTGTTATGGTGATACAATGACATTTTTGAACGACCACCCTGATGTGTTTACGATCTACCTAAAATCATCTGTAGGAACGCTTAAAAACCGTTTGATTTTTGAAAAATCTAAACGCCCATTAATTGCTAATATTAACGATAATGATTTGGCGGAATTTATTGCCAAGCATTTATTTGAACGTTCAAAATATTACAATCAAGCGCAGTGGAGCATTTCAGTAGATGATTTACCTGTTGAAGAAATTGCAAGTAAAATTGAATTTGAATTAGACGAGCACAACTTTTGAGTTTTTTCCGTCAAAAATAACATCAATATGCTCATGTAATGAGGTTGATAGTGAAATCCCCTTAAAGTCTGCTTTTACAGGGTATTTCTTATGATTTCTATTCACTAAAACAGCAGTTTTAAACTGTGTCAAAGGTGTGTCCAAAAAATGTTTTACCCCATAAATCAATGTAGTACCAGAGTGTAATACATCATCAACCAAAACTAAGGATTTGTTAGCGTAATCTTCTTGATTTAAAGAAGTCGTTATTTTTTCGGTAGGATTTTTTTTGTTGATTTTGACCCTACATAATTTTGCTTTTATGTCTGAAATTTTTTCTAATTGTTGTTTTATTTTTTCTGCCAAAATATAGCCATTGGAATAAATTCCAGCCAAAATAATTTCTTTTTGTTCAACATTAGATTCATAAATCTGATATGCAATACGTTTAATTTTATGATCAATTTCTTGATGATTTAGGATGCAATTTTGTGTTAGTGCCATACAACTCTTTTTTTCAAATATAAAAAAGACATTTCAACTTGGTTATCAATTATTTTAATTTTCATCAAAATCTAAATAGTCTTCAATATCTCTCCGATCTTTTTTGGTTGGTCGTCCTTCGCCTTTTTTTCTATAATAATCTTTTGAATATTTCAAAAGTTCCTTTGTTTCAAACTCCGATTTTGGCGTGGTATCTTGTCTGTAAATATCCACAAATTTTGCACCCACTCGGCTTTTTGGAAGATCAAGAACATTTAATTGATAATTGACTTGATTTATACGAACACTAATTTTATCCGCAGGATAAACTTCTCTACTTGGTTTTACTACATCATCGTTTACTCGAACATGTCCTTTTTTTGTAGCAGTTGAAGCCAATGTTCTCGTTTTGAAGTAGCGCAAGCACCATAAAAACTTATCAATCCTCATATTTTTAATTAAAACTCTATTTTCTATTCCACAAAAATAGCATAATATTGTATCTTGCAGCTCCAAAAGTAATTTTATGAGAAATCAGCTTAATGTCCTTTTTATTTTTGCACTAATGTTTTTTGTCTTTACATGTGGCAAAGACGATGATGAAATAACTTCTACTCCTCCTCGCGATCGTGCCGAGCAACAGGCTAGCGACATGGATACACTTCAAAATTATTTTCAAACACATTATTACAATTCTGGAGCGTTGAATGCGCTTACAACATATCCAACCCTAAACGATATTGTGATTACAAAACTAGAAGAAGGTGAAACCTTACCACCAAACACCACATTATTGTCCGATGCTGTTGAAGCAAAAACAACAACATACAAAGATGTTAACTATACCTATTATATTTTGAGTATTGAAGAAGGTCTTGGTGATCATCCTCATTTTACCGATCAAGTTCGTGTGAATTATGAAGGAAATACCATGGATGATGAGGTGTTTGATAATTCTGTCAACCCTGTTGACTTGGAATTAATCATTGCTGTTCCTGGTTGGAACCGTGTGTTGCCACAATTTAAAACGGCGAGTTCATTTACTACCAATAATAATGGTACCATAACTTTCGAAAATTACGGCATAGGGGTTATGTTTTTACCCTCTGGTTTGGGTTATTTTAGTAATTCTACCACAGGAATATCAGCATACTCTTGTCTGGTATTCAAATTTGAACTCTATCAATATCAGGTTATGGACCATGATAATGATTTTATTCCTAGCTATATGGAAGATGAAGACAATAATATGGACGTTTTTGATGATAATACAGACGGTGATCGTTTTTATAATTTTGATGACAGCGATGATGATGGAGACGGTTATAAAACGTTCAGAGAAGTTCTATATACAGAGTATACTGATTCAAGCCGTTCTGGTCTAGAAGCACAATTGCAAGCACTAGCGCCATTAAATTCTAATCAATTCTTTACACCTATAGAAGATAAAGATGATGGAACGTTTTCGGCCAAACTTATTACACTTGAGGATACCAATGGAAATGGTATTCCAAATTATCTTGACAGTACAGATGCTGCAACTATCAACTAAGATATTTTAGTTTAAATAACAAAAAACCCACTAATTGTGGGTTTTTTTGTTTTGAAGTAATTCTTATTATTATTTTCTTCCGATAGCTTTTAAAGCTTTTTCAACAATTGAAGAAGCATCTAAACCATACTTTTTCATTAGTTGTGCTGGTGTACCAGACTCTCCAAAGGTATCATTGGTAGCAACAAATTCTTGAGGTGCTGGTGCGTTTTGTCCAAGAACCCGTGCAATACTTTCACCAAGTCCACCCAAATGATTGTGTTCCTCAGCAGAAACAACACAGCCCGTCTTGGCCAAAGACTCTAATAGTGCTTTATCATCTAGAGGTTTAATAGTATGAAAGTTTAGGACTTCCGCAGATATCCCTCTCGCATTCAATTCTTTCGATGCTTCAAGGGCCTCCCAAACCAAATGTCCAGTTGCAGCAATTGTAACGTCTGTACCCTCGGTCAACTTTATTGCTTTTCCAATTTCAAAAGTTTGATTTTCAGCTGTGAAAATTGGAACCGATGGCCTCCCAAAACGTAAATAAACAGGCCCTTTGTATTTTGCAATAGCAATAGTTGCTGCTTTTGTTTGATTGTAATCACAAGGGTTGATGACGACCATTCCTGGTAACATTTTCATCAATCCAATATCTTCAAGAATTTGGTGTGTAGCACCATCTTCCCCAAGTGTAAGACCTGCGTGAGATGCACAGATTTTTACATTCTTCCCAGAGTAGGCAATAGACTGACGTATTTGATCATAAACACGCCCAGTAGAAAAATTTGCAAAAGTCCCAGTGAAAGGAATTTTACCACCAATGGTAAGTCCAGCGGCAATTCCCATCATATTTGCTTCTGCAATACCAACCTGAAAAAACCGATCTGGATTTTCATTTTTAAAAGCATCCATTTTTAAGGACCCAATAAGGTCTGCGCAAAGTGCAACAACATTGGGGTTTGTTCTTCCAAGTTCTGCTAGTCCAGCTCCAAAACCACTTCTAGTATCTTTTTTTTCTGTATATGTATATGTTTTCATTTTAATGGGTTTTGAATATTAATAATCACCAAGAGTTTCTGGGTTTTGTTCTAAAGCCGATGCTAGTTGCTCATCATTAGGGGCTTTACCGTGCCATGCATGGGTGTGCATCATAAAATCTACGCCATTTCCCATCATTGTTTCTAGGAGTACACACACAGGTTGACCTTTACCTGTAGCGGCTTTAGCTGTAGCCATCCCTTCCAAAATAGACGTTATATCATTTCCGTTTTTTACTTCAATTACCGTCCAATCAAAGGCTTCAAATTTTGCTTTCAAGCTACCCATATTTAAGACATCATCTGTTGCGCCATCAATTTGTTTTCCGTTGAGATCAACAGTTGCAATGATATTATCTACATTTTTGGCTGAAGCATACATTATGGCTTCCCAATTTTGTCCTTCCTGCAATTCGCCATCACCATGAAGACTATATACAAGATTTGAGTCGTTGTTTAATTTTTTGGCGTGTGCTGCACCAATAGCCACAGACAAGCCTTGCCCAAGAGATCCTGATGCAATTCTTATTCCGGGAAGCCCTTCGTGAGTAGTTGGATGCCCTTGCAGTCTAGAGTCTAAAAGTCTAAATGTATTGAGTTCTTCAATTGGAAAATAACCGCTGCGTGCCAAAACACTGTAAATAACTGGTGAAATATGACCGTTGGAAAGAAAAAACAAATCTTCCCCTCGACCATCCATGTCAAACCCCTCATTTCTGTTCATAATTTCTGAGTATAAAGCAACAAGAAATTCTGCACATCCGAGTGAACCTCCCGGGTGACCAGAATTTACTTTGTGAACCATACGCAAAATATCGCGCCGGACTTGAGTTGTTAAATCATTGAGTTCTGTTATTGACATGTTTGGATAGTTAAAATTAGACGTCTCAAATTTAAATTTAATTTTTAGTTAGCAATAAACTTTTTAATTTTATTTGTTAAAATTAACTAACAACTTATTAAACATTTATATCTAGTAACATCAGTTTTAGTTTTTGTACTTTTGCACCCAAAAACACTAAAACAATTATGAGTTTTTTTAGATTAAATGAGTACAAAGTGATGATTTTTAGGCTTTTTTTGGCCTACTTATTCTATTTTATTTCACGGGTGTTGTTTGTGATTTACAACTTTTCAGTATTGGATATTGACTCATTTTCTGAGTTTTTTTCACTCTGTTATCACGGTCTAATTTTTGATACTACAGCCATCTTTTATTTAAATTCTCTTTTTGTATTGCTGTCCATGTTTCCATTATGGATCAACACAAAAACTTATTATCAAAGGCTATTGTTTTATGTCTATTTCTTCTTTAATTTGATTGGATATGCTACAAATTTTATTGACTTAGGATACTATAAATTCATATACAATCGGACTACAATTTCTGAGTGGGCTGTTGTTAAAAATGAGCATAACATTTTACAAATGTTTCTACGTTTTGCGGTAAGTTATTGGCATATTCTCGTGTTATTTTTTGCTTTGAGTTTCTTTTGGATTTATTTATACAAAAAAATAAAATTCAAATCATCACCTTACAAAAAACATATTGCTTTTTATTTTTCTAGTTCTATAATATCGTTGTTAGTAATGATGACATTTATGGTTGCTGGCATACGTGGAGGTGATTTAAAGAAAAGCACTCGCCCAATCAATTTGGTTGACGCCAATAGATATGTCAAAAAGATTCAACATGCCGACGTTATTCTAAATACCCCTTTTGCAATCATCAGAACGTTTGGAAAAAATAATTTTAAAAAATTAAACTATAGCATTTCAAAGCAAGAGATCAATACACTTGTCCAACCAATAAAGTTTTACAAACCAAAAAGTGATTCAAAACCAAATATTGTTCTTTTTATCACAGAAAGTTATGGCAGAGAATATATTGGGGCATTTAATAAATATAAAAATATACCTGATTATGAGAGCTTTACACCTTTTTTAGATTCACTAGCAAATCATAGTCTTGTTTTTCCAAATGCATTTGCTAATGGTCGAAAATCTATACATGGGATGTCCTCTGTATTGGCTGGTATTCCATCATTTACAGATGCCTACACATCGTCTCCGTATGCAAAGCAAGCTGTGGAGTCTTTAGTTTCTACACTAAACTCCATGGGTTATGACACGTCTTTTTTTCATGGTGCGCCCAACGGGTCAATGGGCTTTTTAGGATTTTCTAACATTCTAGAATTTGATCATTATTATGGTAAAGCTGAGTTTAATGATGACACTCAATTTGACGGCTCATGGGGGATTTGGGATGAGCCTTTTTTTCAGTTTATGAAAACAACATTAGACGAAAAAGAGTCTCCTTTTTTAGCAACAATTTTTACTGTTTCATCTCATGAGCCTTATGTGATCCCTAAAGAATACGAACGAAAATTTCCAGAAGGGTATGTTCCAATGCATAAATGTGTGGGGTATACAGATTTTGCTTTTCAGCAATTTTTTGAAGCTGCAAAAAAAGAGCCTTGGTTTGAAAACACCATTTTTGTAATTACAGCCGATCATTGCAATCAGGTGCATTATGACGAATACAGAAAGGATATCAATCGATATGCAGTACCAATAATGTTTTATGATCCAAAAGGAAAATATGTTGGAGAAAACATGGATTTAGCTCAACAAATGGATATTTATCCAACTATCCTACAAATGACTGGTTATGACAAGCCTTTTCGAAGTTGGGGTCGAAGTTTAATTGATGAAACACAACAAACAGAACCCTTTGTAATGAATCACGATGGTGTGTTTTATCGCTATACCAAAGGGAATTATATTTGTATATTTGATGGCGAAAAAGCCATAGGTTTTTATGACACCAATGATTTGTCTTTAAGTCAAAATTTAATTGCAAATAAAAACGAGGAAATGATTTTATTGGAAAAAAGTTGTAAGGCCTTTATACAGGATTATTTTGAAACGATTATTGATAAAAAATTAAAATAAAATGAAAAAGAAATTAATTTATAGCATTGTATTTATTTTAGTTCTTGGCGGAGGAAAATTTGTATATGACAAACACATTAATCATAATTTTGAAGAAATTTCTAAGAATAAAGTCTACAAATCAGGTGTGATTCCACCTAATGAAATTGCAGATTATGTGGAAGATTATAAGTTGAAAAGTATAATTGATTTACGCTTTCCAGGAACTGAAGACTTAATCAATAATCCAGAAATTCCAGCAGAATTATTAGCTGAAAAAAAGGCGATTGAAAACATTGAAGGTGTTCAATACATCAACCTTGGTACAGACCAGGTGCCAACGCAAGCGACTATCGATAAGTTTTTGGAAATTATGGACGATCAAAGCAACTATCCTGTATTGATTCATTGTCATCATGGAGAGGGTAGAGCACCACTTTTCTCGGCACTTTATAGAATAGAATATGAAAATTGGACAAATGAGGATGCACGAGCCAAAACTCGTTTTCTACTTAAAGGAAGTTCATTTGATGATGGTGCACCAAAAGGCGATTTTTTAATGAATTATCAGCCCAAACGCAATCAACAGTAATCCAATTACACAACTGCTAGAAATTTGAAATTTAATTTATTAAAAAAAGACCAAAACACAAAGGCAAGAGCGGCCACATTAACAACAGATCATGGGGTTATTGAAACCCCAATTTTTATGCCTGTTGGTACTGTTGGCACCGTAAAAGGTGTACACCAAAGAGAGCTTAAAGATGAGATCAATCCCGATATTATTTTAGGAAATACATACCACCTTTATCTTCGTCCTCAAATAGAAATTTTAGAAAAAGCGGGCGGTTTACATAAGTTTATGAATTGGGATCGAAATATTCTTACTGATTCTGGTGGTTATCAAGTCTATTCGTTGTCTGCCAATAGAAAAATAAAAGAAGAGGGTGTAAAATTTAGGAGTCATATTGATGGAAGTTACCATGTATTTACACCTGAAAATGTGATGGAAATTCAAAGGAGTATAGGAGCAGACATCATTATGGCATTTGATGAATGTACACCATATCCTTGTGATTACAATTATGCAAAACGTTCTATGCATATGACTCACAGATGGTTGGATCGTTGTATAAACCACCTTGAAAAATTACCTTTCAAATACGGATACAGTCAGGCATTTTTTCCAATTGTACAAGGAAGTACTTATAAAGACTTACGAAAGCAATCTGCCGAGTATATTGCCAATACCAATGCGGTGGGCAATGCTATTGGCGGTCTTTCAGTTGGTGAGCCAGCGGAAGAAATGTACGCCATGACGGATGTTGTTTGTGAAATTTTACCAGAAGATAAACCTCGTTATCTCATGGGTGTAGGAACGCCCATAAATATTTTAGAAAATATTGCTCTTGGTATCGATATGTTTGATTGTGTAATGCCAACCAGAAATGCCCGTAATGGAATGCTTTTTACGGCACACGGAACGATTAATATTAAAAATAAAAAATGGGCCGATGATTTTTCTCCAATAGATGAAATGGGTATAACTTGGGTGGATACTGAATATTCAAAAGCATATCTAAAACATTTGTTTAGTGTCAACGAATTATTGGGTAAACAAATTGCAACCATTCATAATCTTGGATTTTATTTGTGGTTGGTTCGTGAAGCCAGAAAGCGTATTTTAGCAGGAGATTTTGAAACTTGGAAAACCATGATGGTTGTTCAAATGGATAAGCGTCTGTAGATTATGAAAATTTTTGATTGGTACATTTTAAAACGCTATTTGCTCACATTTTTCTTAATGTTGTTGCTCTTTATTCCTATTGGTATAACAGTCAATTTAGCCGAAAAAATTGACAAAATATTAGAAAATAAAGTGCCTTTTGAAGAAGTAGTGGCCTATTATGTAGATTTTACCATTTACTTTGCAAATCTTCTTTTTCCATTATTTTTATTTTTATCGGTCATTTGGTTTACTTCAAAACTGGCCAATAATACAGAGATTGTTGCATTTTTAAGTTCAGGAATTTCATTTACAAGATTTTTGAGGCCCTATTTTATTGGTGCTATTCTTATTGCAACACTTGCATTGCTTTTGGGAATGTATTGGGCACCTCAAGCAAGTAAAGGATTTAATGAGTTTACCTATAAATATCTTAAAAATAAAAAGGTTGTAAAAACACAATATATCCATCAGCAGATTAATGAAGATGAATATATCTATGTGAGTAATTTTGACACAAAATCAATGCGTGGAAATAACTTTACTTTAGAGCATTTTGATGGAAATAAACTCAAATATAAAATTCATGCAACCGCTATTCGATATATAGAAAAAGATAGTGTATATCGCTTATCAAACTATAATTTACGTTACGTTGGGGTAGATCATGATTCATTGATTTTCAAAAGACGTGTAGATACTTTACTAGGCTTTGATCTTCAAGATTTAACACCTCCAATGTATGTTGCAGAAACCCTAACAATCAACGAACTTTCAGATTTTATTAAACGTGAGGAAGCTCGAGGCTCGTCCAATATTAACAGATATAAAGTTGTTCAATATAAAAAGTGGAGCTTACCAGTTTCTGTATTTATTCTAACCATTATTGCTGTAGCCGTTTCATCAATCAAACGCAGAGGAGGGATGGGGGTCAATTTGGCCTTTGGAATTGTCATTGCTATGATTTATGTGTTTTTTGATAAAGTTTTTGGCGTAATGGCCGAACAATCTGATTTTTCTCCCCTAATCGCCGTATGGTTTCCAAATTTTATTTTTGGAATTCTAGCAATTTATCTCTTATATAATGCCAAACGTTAAATTTAAAAATCAATTACACCTTCATTTTTTGGTGTTTATTGCAGGGTTTACAGCAATTTTAGGTGAGCTCATTACCCTCGAAGCTATATCTTTAGTATGGTTTAGAATGACCATAGCTGGGGTGTTGATGCTTTTATATTTAAAACTAAAAAAAATTAATCTTCGTGTTCCAAAAAAATACCTCATTAAATTTTTTCTTGCAGGAATTGTAATTGCATTACATTGGATTACATTTTTTGCAGCCATAAAAGTATCAAACATATCCATCACATTAGCCATGTTTTCTACAGGTGCCTTTTTTGCATCATTTATAGAACCTATTTTCTACAAAAGAAAAATTATTCCCTATGAAATTGTTTTTGGTCTTATTGTAATAGCAGGTGTTTTTCTTATAATGCAAACAGAACTCAATTACATTTTAGGTATATGTTTAGGAATTTCTTCGGCTTTATTTTCGACACTTTTTGCTGTTATGAATGGGAAATTTGTTGCAAAATATAATGCCTCTGTTATTTCATTTTATGAGTTTGTAAGTGGTGTTTTATTTATATCTATATTTTTATGGATTTTACCCAATGGTTTTCATAGTGGTTTTTTCAACCTTTCAATTTTGGATTGGGGTTATCTTACTATTTTGGCCTCAATTTGTACAGCATATGCTTTTATTGCATCTGTTTATGTTATGAAATATATTACACCATATTCTGTTGTTTTGACCTATAATTTGGAGCCAATTTATGGGATTGTTCTGGCACTAATTTTGTTCCCAAAATCAGAAACAATGAGTCCATTATTCTATGTAGGTGCTGCGCTTATCATATGTACAGTACTTCTAAATGCAATTTTTAAGCATAAAAAAAAGATAAAAATTAAACCTTAATTGTATACAAAAAATATAAAGTTCATATATTTGTACACCCAGTAACCAATTATAAATATTTATGGAATATCTAGAGTTTGAATTGCCAATAAAGGAACTAGAAGACCAGCTTCAAAAATGCCAAGTTATTGGAAAAGAAAGTGATGTTGATGTTACTGAAACCTGTGAGCAGATTCAGCAAAAACTAGAAGACACCAAAAAAGAAATTTATAAAAATCTTACGCCTTGGCAGCGGGTACAACTTTCTCGCCACCCCAATAGACCTTACACCCTGGATTATGTCAATGCACTTTCCAAAGGAACTTTTTTGGAATTGCATGGCGATCGTAATTTTAAAGACGATAAAGCAATGATTGGTGGTTTAGGTAAAATTGGCGATCAAAGTTTTATGTTTGTTGGACAGCAAAAAGGATATAATACCAAAACACGCCAGTACAGAAACTTTGGAATGGCCAATCCAGAGGGATACAGAAAAGCTTTGCGATTGATGAAATCTGCAGAAAAATTTGGCATCCCTGTTCTTACACTAATTGACACTCCTGGTGCATATCCAGGTTTGGAAGCAGAAGAACGCGGACAGGGTGAAGCCATTGCACGCAATATTCTAGAAATGACTCGTTTAAAAGTGCCCATTATCACTGTAATAATTGGGGAAGGCGCATCGGGAGGTGCTTTAGGCATTGGAGTTGGTGATAGAGTACTCATGCTCGAAAACACATGGTATTCTGTAATATCTCCTGAGTCATGTTCTTCAATTCTTTGGAGAAGTTGGGAATACAAAGAGCAAGCTGCAGAAGCCTTAAAGCTTACTGCAAAAGATATGAAGCGAATGAAGCTCGTTGATCAAATAGTAAAAGAGCCACTTGGCGGAGCACACAAAGATCCTGAAAAAACATATTTGGCGATAGAAGCTGCTATTTTGAAATCTTTTGAAGAGTTAAATGCGCTTTCACCAAAAGCATTGGTAGAACAACGTATGGATAAATATGCACAAATGGGCGTCTATAAAGACTAACATTTTTTACATAACATGATTTTAAACCAAGCAGAAGGCTTGGTTTTTTTGACTATTATCAACATTTTATTTTACTTATTAACACTCATTTTGTTAAGTCTTATTGAATATTTTAACAATTAAGACATTCAATTTTTACGTACATTCGTTATTATGAAACAACCAGAGGCTTTTAAAGGATATCAACAAACCAATAGACCTAATGTCATTAACTTAGAGCAAGGGAAAATTCCACCTCAAGCTATTGATTTGGAGGAAGTTGTGTTAGGTGCTATGATGATTGATAAAAAAGGGGTAGATGAAGTAATCGATATTCTTAGTGTTGAATCATTTTATAAAGAAGCACATCAACATATTTTTGAAGCGATTCTTCAGCTTTTTGAAAGCAGCGAACCTATTGACTTATTGACCGTTTCTTCTAAGTTAAGAAAAAATCAAAAACTGGATATTGTAGGTGGTGATTTCTACCTTATTGGACTTACCCAAAAAGTTTCGTCTTCGGCACACATTGAGTTTCATGCTCGAATCATTTTACAAAAATTTATTCAGCGAAGCTTGATTAAAATTTCCAACGAAATTATTGAAGATTCTTTTGATGAAACCAAAGATGTATTTGATCTTTTGGATAAAGCAGAATCCAAACTTTATGATGTCACACAAGGAAATATCAAAAAATCTACAGAAACCGCACAAGATTTAGTTTTTCAAGCCAAGCGCAAAATTGAAGAAATTTCAAACAAAGAAGGGCTTAGTGGAATTCCATCAGGTTTTGATAAAGTAGATCAGCTAACTTCTGGATGGCAAGAAAGTGATTTGATTATTGTAGCAGCTCGTCCTGGTATGGGAAAAACAGCACTTACGCTTTCTATGGCGCGAAATATTGCAGTAAATCAAAATATTCCAGTAGCGTTCTTTTCTTTGGAAATGTCTTCGGTTCAGCTTATTACTCGTCTTATTTCTTCAGAAACAGGATTAAGTTCAGAAAAATTAAGAACAGGAAAACTTGAAAAGCACGAATGGGAGCAACTCAATGTAAAAGTAAAATCATTGGAAAAAGCACCGCTTTATATCGATGATACACCATCACTTTCTATTTTTGATTTGCGTGCAAAAGCCCGACGATTGGCCTCACAAAATGGTATCAAACTCATCATTGTCGATTATTTACAATTAATGACTGCTGGAGGAAGTCAAAAAACAGGAAATCGTGAACAAGAAATATCCATGATTTCAAGAAATTTAAAAGCTTTAGCCAAAGAATTGAGTGTTCCTGTTATTGCACTTTCTCAGCTTTCAAGAGCTGTAGAAACTAGAGGAGGGAGCAAGCGTCCATTACTTTCAGATTTGAGAGAGTCTGGTGCAATTGAACAAGATGCTGATATTGTGTCGTTTATCTACAGACCTGAATATTACAAAATTGAAGAGTGGGATGATGAAGAACATACCCCATGTGAAGGTCAAGCAGAATTTATCATTGCAAAACATAGAAATGGTGGTTTGGATAATATCCGTCTAAAATTTATTGGGCATTTAGGTAAATTTGATAATTTGGATAATTTTGATTCTCCTTTTGATGCAGAATTTCACTCCAAAATGAATGCCGCTGCAAATGATGATACATTCTCTGATGATGATACACCGATGCAAATCGATCCAAATGATGCTTTTGGTCCACCAGACGATGATACTCCATACTAAAATTCCAGTATGTTTCTAGCTTTCAATCGTCTTAAATCTTTTTGTTTTGTCTTTTTTTTGTGTATTTCTTTAAAGGCCTTTGCAAGTTATATCTTAATTCCAATGGATGCAAAATCGCAATCCAATCACCTAAAAGCTTATGGCATTACGTATTGGGTACTGAGTCAAAATCAAAATGTAAAGTGGTTATTAAATTACAGGGGAGGTGCATTTTTGATGCCGAGTTCAGAACGTATAAAAAGAGAATGCCTGATTCGTGGTGTTTCTTATGAACTCATGAGTGATTCTAAAACTGCTGCAATTCTTGAAGAAATTAGCAGTCCTAGTAAAAATATGGATGCTGTTGTTTTAGAAAAAGCACCAAAAATTGCGGTATATTCACCTAGTGGAAAGCAACCTTGGGACGATGCGGTAACCTTAGTGTTAACCTATGCAGAAATTCCATATGATGTAGTTTATGACACTGAAGTGCTAAATGATGGGCTATTATTGTATGATTGGCTACATCTTCATCATGAGGATTTTACAGGACAATATGGAAAATTCTATAGAGCCTATCGCAATGCAGCGTGGTATATCGAACAGCAACAAAATGCTGAAGCACTTGCACAAGAATTGGGATATGCAAAAGTATCTGATGCAAAACTTGCAGTTGCTCAAAAAATTAAAGACTATGTTTTGGGAGGTGGATTCATGTTTGCCATGTGTAGTGCCACCGATAGTTTTGATATTGCTTTGGCAGCAGAACAATTAGATATTTGTGAACCCATGTTCGACGGCGATGGGACAACCCCAATTTATCAAGCGCAACTCGATTTTTCAAATACTTTTGCGTTTAAAGAATTTATTATTGAACGCGACCCAAATGTGTACGAATTTTCGTCAATCGATCAAACCAATGTACGCAAGATTAAAAAAGAAGTTGATTATTTCGCTTTAATGGAATACTCTGCAAAATGGGATCCCATACCCACCATGCTCAATCAAAATCATACCGCACTCGTCAAAGGATTTATGGGACAAACAACGGCCTACACACGCTCACAAATAAAATCCAATGTTTTGATTTTGGGCGAAAATAAAATCAACAATGAAGCACGCTATATTCATGGTATTAAGGGCAAAGGATTTTTTACATTTTACGGCGGACACGACCCTGAGGATTATACCCATAGAGTAGGGGATCCCAAAACAGAATTAGAACTTCACCCGACCTCTCCAGGATATAGATTGATTCTTAACAATGTTTTGTTTCCAGCAGCTAAAAAGAAAAAACAAAAAACCTAAATTGGAACTTAATTTCATTTTTTTTCTATTTTTGTATTAATTCATACCCTAAATCATTATGCAAAATTACACTTCTTTTCAAAAAAAAGTCAAATCACAAAACCGTATTGTCCAGTCTAGTGAACACTTTAAAGTTACCTTAGTGACACTACTACCAGGAGCAGTCTTGGAAAAACATATTATTCCAGTAAGAGCAAAAATCTTTGTTGTAAAAGGTGCCATAGAGTACCGTTCTTTGAGATAAATAAAAGTAATTCACCATTTGGGAGAATACAATATCCCTAAGAATGAAATTCACCAAGTTACTGCAAAAGAAGGAGCAGAATTTTTACTTATATTGGGCTAAAAAAGAATGCAAAAAAAAGATATTTCCACTCCAGAGGACATAAAAATAGTGGTGGATGCATTTTATAATGACGTCAAATCAGATACTGTGATTGGTTATTTTTTTCACAGATGTTGCAAAAGTAGATTGGAATGAACATTTACCCAAAATGTATAAATTTTGGGAATTTGCACTTTTGGGTACCACTGTTTACAAGGGCAACCCAATGATCAAGCACACCACATTAAATGCAAAGGAACCTTTAATCAAATCTCATTTTGAACGCTGGACAGAACTGTGGGAAGCCACCATTGACAAGTACTATGAAGGAGAAATTGCCAATCGTGCTAAAGAACGAGGACAATTGATGAAAACTGTTATGTTGGTAAAAATAGAGCAGATTAACCAATAAAAAAACCCACTCAAAACAGAGTGGGCTTTTATAAGCGAATAATAGGTTGTTAATCAGGCAGTTGCCTTATTTAATTTTATTTACAATAGCTTCAAAAGCTTTATGGTCATTCATGGCTAAGTCGGCCAAAACCTTACGGTTCAGGTCAATATTATTAGCTTTTAGTTTTCCCATAAATTGTGAATAAGACAATCCGTGTAGTCTTGCACCGGCATTGATACGCATAATCCAAAGCGCACGGAAAGTTCTTTTCTTATTTCTACGATCTCTATAAGCATAAAGCATGGCTTTGTCTACCGCATTTTTTGCAACAGTCCATACATTTTTGCGACGCCCAAAATAGCCTTTAGCTTGTTTTAGGACTTTTTTTCTTCGGGCTCTTTTGGCCACTGAATTTACTGATCTTGGCATAATGTTTCTTTTTTTTTGTAGTTGGCGTTCCGAGGTTATTTCAGAATCTTTAAATTAGCCAAACTCCATGGTTAAAAATTAATGTTACCTAATTACTCTTATTTTAAGCGTAATTGTTGTTTGATGTTGGCCGCATCACTTTCATGTACCAAAGTACTGTGTGTGAGGGCAAGCTTACGTTTTTTAGACTTCTTCGTTAGAATGTGACTTTTAAACGCATGCTTTCTTTTGATTTTTCCAGAGCCAGTTAGCTTAAAGCGTTTTTTGGCACTAGATTTTGTTTTCATTTTTGGCATGTTCTGCTTTTTATTTAGTTATTCGCTATTATTCTATTTTTTGATTGGTGCAATAAACATAATCATTCGTTTACCTTCCAATTTTGGCATTTGTTCTACTTTTCCAAACTCCTCTAAATCTTGTGCTAAACGCAACAATAAAATTTGACCTTGTTCTTTAAAAATTATAGAACGTCCTTTAAAAAATACAAATGCTTTTAATTTTGCTCCTTCTTTCAAAAACTTTTCGGCATGTTTTTTCTTGAAGTTATAATCGTGATCATCTGTATTGGGTCCAAAACGTATTTCCTTTACCACAACTTTGGCAGCTTTGGATTTTAACGTTTTTTCTCGTTTCTTTTGTTCATAAAGAAACTTTTTGTAATCCATAACTTTACATACTGGAGGAACAGCTTTTGGAGAAATTTCTACAAGATCTAAACCTTGTTCGTCTGCTATGGCTAGAGCCGCTGAGAGTTTATAAACTCCAATTTCTACGTTATCTCCAACTAAGCGCAGTTCTTCAGAAGTAATTTTTCTGTTGATGCGGTGCTTGTCTTCACTAATGACCCGCATTGGGCCTTTGCTTCTTCTTCTACGTATTGCTATGGCTTTATTTTTTAGTTAAACTTAAAATTGTTTTAAGGTTTTGTTTATTTCATCCTCAATGATTTTTGAAAATTCAGCAACACTTAGTGTTCCTAAATCATCGCCGCCATGTTGACGCACAGAGAGGGTTTCTGTTTGTTCCTCTTGTTCACCAACAATAATCATGAAAGGTATTTTTTTCACTTCGGCGTCCCGAATTTTCTTACCCATCGTTTCATTCCTATTGTCAATGAGGGCGCGAATTTCGTTATTTTCTAACAAATTTAAAACTTTTTCGGCGTATTTCTCATATTTTTCACTGATTGTCAAAATTGTAACTTGCTCTGGCATGAGCCAAAGTGGGAAATTTCCACCGGTATGTTCCAATAAAATGGCTACAAAACGTTCCATACTTCCAAAAGGAGCACGATGAATCATTATGGGTCTATGGAGTTCATTATCAGAACCTTTGTAAGTCAAATCAAAGCGTTCAGGTAAATTATAATCCACTTGAATCGTTCCTAATTGCCAACTTCTTCCAAGAGCATCTTTCACCATAAAGTCTAGCTTTGGTCCATAAAATGCAGCTTCTCCAGATTCAATCACATAATCTAATCCTTTATCTATTGCAGCATTGATGATGGCTCGTTCTGCTTTTTCCCAATTGTCTACAGATCCAATATATTTTTCTGGTGTTTCCAAATCTCGAACAGAAACTTGAGCAGTAAAGTTTTCAAATCCTAAAGAACCAAAAACATACAACACTAAATCAATAACATTCTTAAATTCTTGATCCAACTGATCTGGCGTACAAAAAATATGCGCATCGTCTTGCGTAAATCCACGGACTCGTGTGAGTCCATGTAATTCGCCACTTTGTTCATATCTATATACGGTTCCAAACTCTGCATAGCGTTTTGGTAATTCTTTATAACTGAATGGCTTAGCGTTGTAAATCTCGCAATGATGAGGGCAATTCATGGGTTTAAGTAAAAACTCTTCTTCATCTTTTGGAGTTTTTATAGATTGAAAACTATCCTCTCCATATTTTTCATAATGCCCAGAAGTTACATACAATTCTTTTTGACCAATATGAGGTGTGACCACCATTTCGTATCCTGCTTTGATTTGAGCTTTTTTTAAGAAATCTTCCAATCTAGAACGCAAGGCAGCACCATTTGGCAACCATAAAGGTAACCCTTGTCCTACTTTCTTCGAAAACGTAAACAATTCTAGTTGTTTTCCTAACTTTCTGTGGTCACGTTTTTTAGCTTCTTCAAGTAACTCCAAATACTCTTTTAGCTCTTTTTGTTTTGGAAAAGAAGTACCATAGACACGAGTCAGCTGTTTGTTATTTTCATCGCCTCTCCAGTAAGCACCAGCAACACTCAATATTTTGACAGCTTTAATAATCCCTGTATTTGGAATATGTCCACCACGACACAAATCTGTAAATGAAGAATGATCGCAAAAAGTAATATCACCATCAGTCAGATTTTCAATCAATTCTACTTTATATTCGTTGCCTTCTCCTTTGTATTTATCTAATGCATCGGCTTTAGAAACAGACTTCATTTTAAAATCGTGTTTTCCTCTAGCAATTTCCAACATTTTATCTTCAATGGTTTTGAAGTCTTTATCAGAAATAGAATTATCACCCAAATCTACATCATAATAAAATCCATTTTCAATAGCAGGACCAATCGATAATTTTACACCAGGATACAACGCTTCCAGCGCTTGCGCTAAAACATGAGAACTAGAATGCCAAAACGCTTTTTTTCCATTTTCATCTTTCCATGTATATAGAACAAGATTTCCATCAGATTCCAAAACAGTTGAAGTTTCAACTACCTTTTCATTAAAAGACGCCGAAATCACATTGCGTGAAAATCCTTCGCTAATATCTTTAGCGACATCCATTACCGTCAAACACTCATTATATGAGCGAACACTTCCATCTGGTAAAGTAATATGTATCATAAAATTATTATATGGAGGGCAAATATAAGTTTATATCTATTCTAAAACAATAGCACATTATATAAGACAAATTATTTTTTACGCTTATAGTTGATGTAATTGCCTCATTATAAGTGTTTTATGTTATTTGGTATAGATGCTAAAAAAAACTTTCCCACTTTTTTTCAAAATTAATACAAAAAGTATTGTGGTTGTAGGAAAAGGGTTTTATATTTGCACCCGCTTTGCGTATGAGTGCGCAAAGTTTTGATTTTAATAGACGTTCATTAAACATATTGATTGACAGCGTAGAGATTAATTGGAAACGATTAATTTCGACAGAGAATAGACCATTTTGAGTACTGAAAATTAAATTTCCTTTAGTTGTTATAACAGAATAAAGCTTGAGAAATAGCTTTAAAGACTAACGATGAAGAGTTTGATCCTGGCTCAGGATGAACGCTAGCGGCAGGCCTAACACATGCAAGTCGAGGGGTAACAGGGGGTGCTTGCACTCCGCTGACGACCGGCGCACGGGTGCGTAACGCGTATACAATCTGCCTTATACTGGGGTATAGCCTTTAGAAATGAAGATTAATCCCCCATAGTCTCTAGATGTGGCATCACAATTAGAGTAAAGGTTACGGTATAAGATGAGTATGCGTTCTATTAGTTTGTTGGTGAGGTAACGGCTCACCAAGACTACGATAGATAGGGGCCCTGAGAGGGGGATCCCCCACACTGGTACTGAGACACGGACCAGACTCCTACGGGAGGCAGCAGTGAGGAATATTGGACAATGGGCGCAAGCCTGATCCAGCCATGCCGCGTGCAGGAAGACTGCCCTATGGGTTGTAAACTGCTTTTATATAGGAAGAAACCTTGGTACGTGTACCAAGCTGACGGTACTATAAGAATAAGGATCGGCTAACTCCGTGCCAGCAGCCGCGGTAATACGGAGGATCCAAGCGTTATCCGGAATCATTGGGTTTAAAGGGTCCGTAGGTGGATAATTAAGTCAGAGGTGAAATCTTGCAGCTCAACTGTAAAATTGCCTTTGATACTGGTTATCTTGAGTTATTATGAAGTAGTTAGAATATGTAGTGTAGCGGTGAAATGCATAGATATTACATAG
>Ga0255752_10000739_pt1 | contig 40071 bp, 40 predicted proteins | sample 011ome_25_FD_179952 | JGI IMG/M metagenome (GOLD analysis project Ga0255752, IMG submission 179952) | Coastal salt marsh microbial communities from the Groves Creek Marsh, Skidaway Island, Georgia - 011512CT metaG (version 2) | ecosystem: Environmental > Aquatic > Marine > Intertidal zone >...
ACATTTCTGAGATTGGCTTTGATTTAATTTCCTTGTTTGCTGCTGTGGGAAATACAAAATGTAAGTCGGGGTGTTTGAGTTCGCTAAGCTTTAACCGTGTCGATTCAGACGGGTTTTGTCCTTCAATAATTAGCCTTGCATATGCAATTGCTAAACCAAGACCTCCAGTTCCTTCACGCGAAATAAAGAGTTGACAATGAGGAATGCGACCATTCAAAACCCCTTTTTTGAGCTCTTTTTTTAAATCTTCTTGACCAACAACATCGCTAAACAACATACATCAAATATAAAAGAATAAACCAAAAATAGCTCAGAAATATTTATCTTTGATCTCCAATATTTTTACATGAATTCTATTTACAATTACAATTTTAAAAACCAAAAAGTACTAATAAGGGTTGACTTTAATGTTCCATTAAATAATGAAAAAAAAGTAACCGACAGATCCAGAATTGTTGCGGCTAAAACAACGATTAAAAAAGTTTTAGAAGACGGAGGAACACCGATACTAATGTCTCATCTTGGCAGGCCTAAAGGAAAAGATTCGGAGTTTTCATTGTCACATATAGTAAAGGACGTAGAAGATGTTTTAGGTGTTCCGGTTAAATTTACAAGAGGGGTTATTGAAAGCCAAACTAAAGAGTTGGTTCAGAAAAGTATGCCCAAAGAAGTTCTTTTATTGGAAAACCTAAGATTCTATCCTGAAGAACAAAAAGGTGATGAAAATTTTGCAAAAGAAATATCTAATCTTGGGGACAGCTATATAAACGATGCTTTTGGAACAGCCCACAGGGCTCACGCGTCTACAACAATAATTGCAAAATTTTTCCCACAAAATAAATTTGCTGGAGACCTTTTACAAAAAGAAATAGAATCAATAAAAAAAGTCATGGTTTCTGGTGAAAAACCAATTTTAGGAATTTTAGGAGGCGCGAAAGTATCCTCAAAAATTACAATTATTGAAAATATAATGAGCAAGGTTGACAAACTAATTATTGGAGGAGGAATGTCTTTTACCTTTATAAAAGCTCTAGGGGGAAGAATAGGGGATTCTATATGTGAGGACGATAAAATGTCGTTAGCTTTGTCAATTATCGAAAAAGCAAAAAAAGAGAATGTTGAACTGTGTTTGCCTGTTGATGTTGTTTGCGCAGACGACTTTTCTAATTCAGCAAACACAAAAATATGCGAAATAAACAATATCCCTGATGGATGGCAAGGAATGGATGCTGGGCCAAAATCTCTAGAAATTTTTAATAAAGCTATTTTATCTAGTAAAACAATTTTATGGAACGGCCCTGTTGGTGTTTTTGAAATGGAAAGTTTTTCTAAAGGAACTGTTTCTGTTGGCAAGAGTGTTTCACAAAGCACAAACAATGGCTCTTTTTCTTTGGTTGGAGGAGGAGACTCAGTTGCTGCTGTAAAAAAGTTTAAATTTGAGAACAAAGTAAGCTATGTTTCAACAGGAGGTGGCGCTATGCTTGAAAGCTTAGAAGGAAAAACACTTCCAGGCATAAAAGCCTTAGAATAGTATGGCACAAAGAATTTACATATTAGTTGTTTTGTTTTTTTTTAGTTGTGACCAAACTACAACTTCGTATAAACCTAAGTCTAGCGGCAACATTCACACCGTTTCAGTTGTAGTTGAAGATAAGGTGTGGAATAGCAAGCTTGGAGACAACCTAAGAGAGGTTTTCGCTTCTGAATTTGAAGGACTTCCTCAGCAAGAACCATTGTTTACCCTTGTTCACATCCCTCCAAAGATTTTTAAAGATTTTGCAAGAGAAGGAAGAAATATAATTAAAATTTCACCAAATACGGTCGACACAGCATACATAGAAAAAAACAAGTATGCTTCACCTCAACTTGTTTTAAACATTGAAGGCCCAAATACTAAAACCATAACCAAACAGTTAAATAAGATTTCAAGTAAAGCTGTTCTAGCTTTTAGAAACAACGAGGTTATGGAAAAACAAAGAAGAATAAGAAAATCAGTTTTAAAAACAGAGGAGTTCAAAGCTTTAGGGGTTAATCTTACATTACCGTCAGCATACAGTCTTTTTAAAAAAGACGATCAAAACAAGCTTTGGTTTCAAAGAGAAACCAAAAAAGGAAGTGTAAATTTTTTAACCTACACTTTACCTATTATAGGCCAACCAATAACTTTAGAAAAAGTAATTAAAATAAGAGACTCTATTGGAAAGGATTTTGTTCCTGGAAGAAACGAAGGTTCTTACGTTATCACCGAGAAAGCATATGAACCTTATTTTAATAAAATAAAAATTAAAAATTTTACCGCTTTCAAAACCAAAGGTACTTGGGAAGTGGTAAACGATTATATGGCAGGACCTTTTTTAAACATTATTATTGAAGACGCAAAAAATCAAAGATATGTTGTTTTTGAAGGGTTTGTTTTTTCTCCCTCCGATAGGAAAAGGGAGTATATGGTGGAAATAGAGGCTATTATTAAGTCGCTAAAAATATTATAAAACTAGTCTTTCTTTTTTGGCTCTTCAAGAGAATCTTCCTCTTTAACACCTTTCTTGAACTCTTTAATTCCTGTTCCAAGGCCTTTCATAAGTTCAGGGATCTTTTTCCCTCCGAAAAGCAAAAGAACAAGGATTGCTATTACAGCGATTTGACCAGGGCCAATTGCTAAAAATAAATTAGATAATACCATTTTAATTTTTTTACAAAAGTATAAAGAAAAATAGAATAACCTTAAATAATGCCTTTTAAAAAAATTTATATACTCTTCACTATATTAGCCAAGTGAAAAAAAATGTGAAAAAACCACTTAAACAACGGCTTTTAAATAAGTATCGATTGGTTGTTTTAAACGAAGAAACTTATGAGGAGAGAATCTCATATAAACTTACAAGGTTAAATATTTTTTTATTTGTTGCGCTGATTTCTACACTTTTGGTTATTACTACAATAAGCTTAATAGCTTTTACATCCATAAAAGAATACATTCCAGGATACGACTCTACTCTTTTAAGACAAAAGGCTGTGGGAAACATCGAAACTTTGGACTCTCTTGAAAAAGTAATCCAGATAAATCAAAAATTTATAAACTCTGTTGGGGCGGTAATACTTGGAGACGTTTTAGAAGAAGACATTATTAATGAATCTAATATTGTTAAAGTAGATGTTTCAGAGCTTGACTTTAAAACAAATGTTCAGGATTCTTTACTTAGAAGCATTGTAGAGAAAGAGGACAGGTTTAATGCTTTTGAAAGCCCTAATTCAAAAGTTGAATATGTTTTAATTCGTCCAATAAGTGGAAAAATCTCCTCCCAATTTGATTTAAGCCAAAAGCATTTTGGCGTGGACATTCCTGCCTCAAACAACACTCCAATAAAAGCTGTTTCAGACGGACGAGTAATCTTTTCAGAATGGACTATTGACACAGGCTATGTAATAATTATTGAACACTCTTTTGGTTTAACCAGCGTTTACAAACACAACTCGACCGGACTTGTTAATCAAGGTGATTATGTTAATTCAGGTCAAGCTGTAGCTCTTTCGGGAAATACAGGCGAGCTGTCTACGGGACCACATTTACATTTTGAATTGTGGAGTGAGGGAAATCCAGTAGACCCTCTTGAATATATAAGTTTTGAGTAGCCTTAAAGAAAAGATTGTAAAAGTATACGCGAAGTATACTGTTTGGAAAACTAAAAAATGGTCCAAGTATCCAATTAAAACTCAAGATAAGGTTTTTAAAAGATTAATATCAAAGGCAAAAAACACAAGATTTGGAAAGGACCACAGTTTTTCTGAAATTCATAGTAAGGAAGATTTCTCTAAAAATGTACCTATAAGAGATTATGAAAAAATAAAGACTTATATAAACCTTATTATTGATGGCGAAACAAATGTGTTGTGGCCAGGAAGACCAATTTATTTTGCAAAAACATCAGGAACAACATCAGGCGAAAAACACATTCCAATCTCTAAAGAATCTATGCCTTATCACATTAAAGGCTCGATTGATGCCACGATGCACTATATAAACGAAACGTCCAACACAAGGTTTTTAAATAAAAAAGTTATTTTTTTGCAAGGAAGCCCTGAGTTGGAAGAAAAAAATTCGATTAAAACAGGGCGCCTTTCTGGGATAGTAGCCCACTATACACCTTCTTTTTTAAAAAACAACACAATGCCATCTTGGGAAGCGAATTGTATTGAGGACTGGGAACAAAAAGTTTTAGAGATAGCCAAAGAAACTTTAAAAGAAGACATGGCGGTGATAGGAGGAATTCCGCCCTGGGTTATAATGTATTTTGAACAACTTAAGACGCTTTCTGGAGAAAAAACCATAAAAGATATTTTTCCAAACTTTAATCTGTTTGTCTATGGAGGAGTAAATTTTTCACCTTATAGAGACAGTTTTAAAAAGTTAATTGGAAAAAAAATTGATAGCATTGAGTATTACCCTGCTTCAGAGGGTTTTTTTGCCTATCAAGACACTCAAAAAGACGACGCCCTACTATTACAGTTAAATTCAGGAATTTTTTATGAGTTTGTTGAGCTAGACGAAATGAAAAAGAAAAGACCTAAGCGTCTTACAATAAAAGATGTCGTTAAAAACAAAAATTACGTTTTAATTATTTCAACAAACGCAGGATTATGGGCTTATAATACAGGGGATACAGTTTCTTTTGTAAGTTTAAAGCCTTACAAAATTTTAGTCACAGGAAGGTACAAGCACTTTATTTCCGCTTTTGGCGAACATGTTATAGGAAGTGAAGTTGAAAGAGCCCTAAAACAATCTTTAGAAGAGATCAACCTCATAGTTAAAGAATTTACAGTTGCACCTAATATAACCCCTATAAAAGGGCTCCCTTACCATGAATGGTGGGTAGAATTTGAAGAAGACCCAAGCGAAAAAGAGTCTATAAAGTTATGCAAGAAAATTGATGAAAAACTTCAAGAACAAAACACATATTATAAAGATTTAGTTCAAGGAAAGGTTTTAAAACACCTTGAGCTTGTTATTGTAAAAAAAGGAGGGTTTCAAAAGTATATGGATGGCGCAGGAAAACTAGGAGGACAAAACAAGTTGCCAAGGCTATCTAACGATCGGAAAATTGTAGACGGCTTAAAAAAATATATTAAGAGGATTTAAGAATAATTTTAGGATTTAGCTTGTAAACAACCTGCCTTGAATCTGTTTTGCTTGATGTTTTTTCAATAATATATAAGCCAAATTTTTCTAAAAACTTAGTGTTTAGATCAGCAATTGCTTTATTTTTTCTTTTAATGTTGGCGTCGTTGCTCAAAGAACTGTCTTTAAAATAATTAAGAAAATAAACGTTGTCAATTTGGTTGTTATTGGCATTTGAAAGTAGCTCAAGTATAAATTTATCGTCTGAGGTTATTTTCAGAGACTTGTTAAGCCCATTGACAGTTTCTCTGTTTAAAACAAAATAAAAAGTATCGTTTTTAAACTTGAATATTGTAAAAACAATAAGAAGCAGGCAAAAGATGCCAACCCCAACAAAATACGTTAAAAACAAATCAAAATCGTTAGAAAGGTAAGCTTCGTCAACCAAAACAGAACCGTCATATAAATCTTTTATAATTAAGGTTTCAAAACTTCGGTCTCCAGAAAGTTGAGAGTAGATAATTTTTGAACCAACCATTATTGCGTTATCTCTGATGATGTTTAAATCAGGTTTAGAATAGGTCGAAACTAAGTTTTTTGACGGTTCAATAATTAAAAACTCATCACTATTAAAATGTTTGTGTAAATATTTGTTTGTGTCATACGGAATATTAATCTCAAAAGTTTTTCTTTGGATATCGTTATAAAACAATTTATTTAAAACCCCTTTTTGAGTCCACGTTAGCGTCTTTAAATCAAACTCAAAAAGATCATCATTTTTATTGTCAACATCTTCAATTTTTTGATAAAAATCAAAAACATAAAGAATGTCGTTGTCCAAAACAAACGATCCATCGTTTATACCAAGTTTTGGAGCGATTCCAAACGTTTCTACAAAATCCCATTCTTTTGATGTAAAATTAAATTTTGTTAGAATGCTGTTGCTTTTCCAATACCCATACCCCCCAAGAAGATAAATTTCGTTTTTATAAGAAAAGAAGTGCCCTGAAAACTGATTTCTGTGAGGGAAACTATTGTCAATTCTTTCAATAGCTTCATTTTTATATTGAAAAAGAAGCCCTCCCCCTGGGTATAGAAAATAAACTTCATCTATAGAATTTTTCACAGCTTTAAGCCTGTTTATCGACTCTAAGTTTGCTATTTCTTTAGGGATTGTTTTTGAGTATTCTTTGTAAGAGATAGCTTTAATAGAATCATTTTCAACAACAAAAGAAGCAACTCCATTCAAGCTAAAGGAATAAAAAGAAAGAGAGTCTTTTGTCACCAAAAGCTGCCCTTTGGGCATTTCTATTTGAGAGTTTAATTTTATAGCAAAAGCTAGAAAAAAGAAGATTAAACCAAACCGTTTCATTTAAAAAAAATATAATAAAAAAGTATTAAAACAACCAATGTCAGCCCTATTGAACCATATAAACCGAGGATCCCAAATAGAAGCATGTTAAGGGCCAAAACAAAGTTTGAAAGCATAAAAATTAGCATGGAGGCTTGCCAATGCTGGTACCCCTTATCGGCTAATCTGTGGTGCAAATGAATTCTGTCAGCAACAAATGGAGATTGATTTTTATACGATCGTATTAGAAAAGCTCTTAGCGTGTCTGTCAAAGGATACAACAGCATTAAAATTACTAGCAAGGGTCTTGTGATAAAATCATCAGTTATAAGGTTATTTTGAGTGTCTAACATGTAAAAAACTAAAAAAGACATAATGGAACCTAAAAACAAAGAGCCTGTATCTCCTAAAAAAACTTTATTATTTCTATTAAAATTAAACACTAAAAACCCTACTAGAGCGCCAATTATAATAGGGAAGAATAAAAAAAGAGTTGGGTCAGAAATTAGTACAATCCCACCTGCAACTAAGAAAAACTTAATAGACAAAAATGAAGCTAGTCCATCAAGCCCATCAATAAGGTTTAGCGCATTAACAATAACAACAAAAACAAAAAGTGACATAAAGACTTCAAACCAATAAGGAACTTGTTCAACTCCAAAAATTCCATGGAAAGAATCAATTGAGTATCCAGACTGAATCATTAGAATTCCAGCAAAAACTTGTAAAAAAAGTTTTTCTCTGTAACGGACCTCAATTAGATCGTCTGCAAAGCCAGTTAACGTCATAAAAAACACACTAAGAAGAACGTATAATGGAAAAGTCAAATTGTAAGTTGCTACTGCAAAAGCTGAGGCTATACACACTGTTAAAAATACAGACAACCCTCCTGACCTTGTAGCTGGGTAATTGTGAGACGACCTTTCGTTGATGGGATCTGTAAGCTTATTGCCAACAAAAAGCCTATTTAAATATCCGTTCAGATACAGAGAAACAGCAAGTGTTAACAAGAAAAATATTATGTAAATGATTAAATCTGTCATTAATATTAAGTAATTTTAATTATGATTAAAAAACTATTGTGTTTTGGTTTTTTTCTAATTTCTTTAAATTTACAATCTCAAGAATACTCTCTGCCTGAGGATATCGGAGACGAGTTTGTTTTTTTTAAATCTTTTGATAACAAAATCCACTTGTTAAAAAACAATATTGATTATGTTTTTGAAAACAAAAAGTGGGTTAAAAAAACTTTGGAGTTTGTTCCAAGCAAAAGAGACAGCCTTGTTGTCTTTTTAAAAAAAGGGTTTAATAACACCAACCTTAAGACGATTAATTTCCCCGACAAAACATATTTTGTTTTAAACGGAGGCGGTCCTGTTCTAAAATTTGACAACAAAAGCCTGATTAGAGTTGATAATTCTGTTGAACAAAGAAATCAATTTGGTGCAGCTCTTTTTTTACACGAAAACAAGATTTTCATGTATGGTGGATATGGGTTTTGGACATACAAAGATTATTTGACCTATTTTGATTTTTCTTCAAACCAATGGGAAAGATATAAATTCGATCCAAAAAACAAAGTTATCCCTGAAGGCAGATGGAAACCTGTATTTCAAAAAACTAAAGACACTCTTTATGTCTTGGGAGGTAAAACCAGTTTTTCTGGAAACACCTTGATTGACAGAGACCTTAAAGATGTCTTCATTATTGATTTTGTTTCAAACACCATAAAACCAGTAAACAAACAAATCAACCCTAATATTTCTCTTTTGTCCAGCTCAAACAACGGGTTTGAATTTTACGGACAAAAAGCATATCTGACTGTAGATGGAATTACTTTGTTCAACTTTAAAAAGAACCAATCAACAACTCATTCATCCTACATCAATGGTGAAAACGTTTTTAAACACAAAAAACAAAATACACCACTGTTAAGCTTATCAGACTCTATTGTTTTTATTAAAGACAAACAAAACCTTAAAACCCTTAGTTTTATTTCAAAAGAAATGATTTTAAAATCCTCTAAAAAAACAACAGATGTTTTTATTACACAGGAAGGCAAAATTTCATACAAGAGAATTATTGCTATATCATCTGCTTTTTTTATTGTAATTTTTTTGTTTAACCTTTTTAGCTATAAAGATTACTTAAACAAGTTTATTTTACACGATGAGTTCTGGTTATATTTTGCCAGCAATAAAATCATTATCACTGAAGATCAAAGTAAGATAATTAAAATCTTAGAATCTAAAGGGGAGTTTTCTTCATTGGAACTTAATAACGTATTATCAAAAAAGAAAACATACACCAAATCACATCTAACCTTTTTAAGACAATCTTTTATTGAGGAATTAAACTCTGTTTATAACAAATTAACAGGAGATTCAGAAGATCTGATAAACTCTAAAAAGAACCCTATAGACAAGAGACAGATAATATATTTTGCAGGCAAAAAAATATCAAAAAAAGCATCTTTTTTTCAATTTGTTTTTAAAAAGCGTCCATAGCTTCGCTAATTGACTCACAAAAAACAATCTGAAATTAATAAAACCTAGCTAACCGCTTTTAATTGATTGTGGCCTAAAGATAGCTTTACCTTAACAGAGTTTATAAGAAGGGTTAAAAAAGAACCCTCAATTGTTTCAATTATTCCTTCTTTATTTTTAAGACACCCAGACATTATTTTAACGCTGTCGCCAGTATTAAAAGAAACCGCTTTGGTGTAATTTTTTAAGCAATTTTCCATTGCCTCTATTTCAGCGCTTCTAATTTCAACCGCTTTACCAAACCTTCTTAAAACATTCTTTAAATAAGGATTATGATTAACTAAATTATAGTTGATTTTTTCGGCTTGAAAAAATATATAACCAGAAATAGCAGGAGTTGTTGTTTTTTTTATCCTGTCAGACCATTCTCTTTTTTCTTCATATACAGGCACATACGAGTTAACGCCAAGCGCACTAAAGCTTTCTTGAGCCTTTAACTCTCCTCGAAACTTTGTATGAGCAACAAACCATTTCATTGTGTCACAAAGATAAAAATTTTAACAAAAAGAGTTTTATAAGGTTCGTTTTTTTTTATCTTTTTTTTAAATTACTGTAAATCAGCGTTTTAATAGTTCTTTTTTTTTAATTATAAATTTTTTTGATAAAAAATGTTAGAGAGCGAATTAATTAAAAAAACAAGCCTCTTATTAATGCTTGTTAGTTAAATTTGTAGCATGAAAACTTTAATTATCGGTTCAGGAGCAAGAGAACACGCTTTTTGTTGGAAGCTTTTACAGTCTAGTTTTATTGATAAAATTTTTGTTGCACCAGGAAATGCAGGAACCTCTTCAATTGCTAAAAATCTTAACATAGACATTTCAGATTTTAATCAAATCAAGACTTCAATAATTAATCTAGGGATTGATTTAGTTATAGTTGGTCCAGAAATTCCTTTAATTGATGGGTTGGTTGATTTTATTGATAACGAAAAAGATCTTCAAAGCGTTTTAGTAGTAGGGCCGTCAGCAATGGGCGCTATGCTTGAAGGAAGTAAAGATTTTTCCAAAGAGTTTATGTTCAAACATTCTATTCCCACAGCTAAACATAAGACCTTTAATACTAAAAATTTAAATTATGGCCTAAGGTACTTGGAGACTATAAAACCACCTTACGTTTTAAAGGCGGATGGTCCGGCTGCAGGCAAAGGAGTTTTAATACTGACAGAGCTTGAAGAGGCAAAAACAGAGTTAGTAAATATGCTTCAAAACAATAAATTTGGACAATCAGGAACCACAGTTGTAATTGAAGAGTTTTTAGACGGAATAGAGCTTTCCTGTTTCGTTTTAACAGATGGAAAAACGTATAAAATTCTTCCTTACGCGAAAGATTATAAAAGAATTGGTGAAGGAGACACTGGCCTGAACACAGGAGGAATGGGATCTATATCTCCAGTTCCTTTTGCATCGAAAGCTTTTTTAAGAAAAGTCGAAGAAAGAATAATCAAACCCACAATACAGGGATTACAAAAAGATAAAATACCATACAAAGGCTTTGTTTTTATTGGTCTTATAAATGTTAAGGACGAACCATATGTTATTGAATACAATGTTAGAATGGGTGATCCAGAGACACAAGTTGTTTTACCAAGAATTAAATCTGATTTTTTAGAATTGATGAAAGCTACCGCAACTCAAACTTTATCTAAAATAAAGCTAGAATTATTTTCAGAAACATATTCAAATGTTGTAATGGTGGCCGGAGGTTATCCTGAAGCTTATGCAAAAGGAAACTTAATAAATGGAATTCCCCAAAATACAGAAGAGACAATTATTTTTCATGCTGGCACAAAACATAAAAACGGCGATTTTGTTACAAACGGTGGACGTGTTTTGTCTGTGGTTTCAAAAGGGTTAAACCATCAAGAAGCTTTGTCTAAATCCTATGAAAAAGTATCTGAAATTGACTTTAAAGAAAAATATTACAGAAAAGATATTGGCTTTGATTTATAAAAAAGAGTGAGCAGAGGGATCTTTATCTTCTTCTCCAGTCTTGTCGTATTTGACAAGTTCAATCATCCAGTAAACAAGCAGGGCAGAAATTATTATAATAAACAGAAAATTGATTCCGTTAGCAAGAATCCAGCTTTTAAGCTCCAGCGATCTAATCATGTCCAAGGGAGCAAAAAGGATGTCAACAAAAAGAAACTCAATAAAACCAAAAAAATCTTTCATTTTTCCAAATTAATGAAGCAAAAATAATAAACCCAATAGATTACAGACAATATTTTACAAATTTTTTTATTATTAGTGAGTATATTAGCTTGACAAATCTTAAACATGAAAAGCAAAGAGTTTTTTGAAATATTTAATCAAAGTATAATAGACTATCACATACATGATTCTATTGAAAAAGAACCTAAAAATCCTTATAAAAAAGGAGAGTTTTCGCATCTTTTGTTCCAAAAAAACTGGATTGATACCGTTCAGTGGCATCTTGAAGACATAATACGGGATCCGGATATAGACCCGAAAGAAGCCTTAAAAATTAAAAGAATTATTGACGCTTCCAATCAAAAACGAACAGATTTGGTTGAATACATAGATGGATATTTTCTTGAAAGATATAAAGATATAAAGGTTAAAAGCTCAGCAACAATTAATACTGAGACTATTGCTTGGGCTATTGATAGACTTTCAATTCTAGCGCTTAAAATTTATCACATGAATGAAGAGGCGAATAGAGACTCAGCCGACCAGAATCACAAAAATAATTGTCAGGCCAAACTAGGTGTTTTAAACGATCAAAAAGCTGATTTATGCTCAGCCATTGACCAACTAGTTGCTGATATTGAGTCAGGGGATAAGTACATAAAGGTTTATAAGCAAATGAAAATGTACAATGACCAGGATCTTAACCCTATTCTTTATAAGACAAAAAATTAAGAGAGGAATGAAGCACCTGTTGGTATTAAGATTTTCTTCAATGGGTGATGTTGCAATGATGATTCCTTCACTTAGGTGTTTGGTAAAGTCATATCCGGATTTGAAAATAACGATAGTTTCAAAAAAAACATTTAAGCCTTTTTTTAAAGAGTTTGAAAATTGTAATTTTTTTGAAGTTGATTTTAAAAACAAATACAAGGGAATTAGAGGATTATTTTACCTATTTAAAGAGCTCAAAAAACTTAAGCCAACTCATATTGCAGATTTACACTCTGTTTTAAGAACACATTTTTTAAGAATATTGTTTAGGCTGAGTTTCTTCAGAGTAAAAAAGCTTGAAAAACTAAGAAAAGAAAAAAAGAAATTGTTTCGGGCTAAAAACAAGGTTCTAAAACCATTAGTTCCTACTCAATACAGGTATGCTGAAGTGTTTTGTAAATTGGGATTCAACATAGATCTTACCAATCATCAGTTTCCGTTGCCCAAAGTATTAAGCAACGAGTCTCAACAGTTTGTAGACTCTTTAGACTCAAGAAAAAAATTAATAGGTGTTGCCCCTTTTGCATCCTATGTTGGGAAAATATATCCTTTGGATTTGATGCAAAAAGTAGTAGCCTTTTTACAACAAGACAACAATATTTTTCTTTTTGGTAATGGTGATTACGAGACAGAAAAATTAAAAGTATGGGAAAAAGCTTTTCCAAATGTTTTAGGTTGTTATAATCTGAACTCCTTAGATTTAGAACTAGAAATAATCTCCAATCTTGATGTTATGATTTCGATGGATTCTGCTAATGGTCATATCGCAGCAAATTATAACATTGCTGTAGTTTCATTGTGGGGCTTAACCCATCCATTTGCTGGATATGCTCCGTTTATGTCAAAAAACGAAAACATGTTAGTTTCTGATAATGAAAAATATCCCTTAATTCCAACTTCAGCGTATGGTAACAAAACTCCTAGAAATTACGAAGATGTTATGAGAACTATTGATGTTAATGATGTTATTTTGGCCGTTAATAAATTGATAAAACCTTAAACATCATCAAAATCTATTGTAATTGAAGGTGATTGCGGAACTGCTTGACAAGTTAAAACAAGCCCTTCCTCGATTTCTGATTCAGTTAAGATATTGTTTTGAAGCATAGTGGCAGTTCCAGATGAAATTTTAGCTATGCATGAAGAACAGACTCCTCCTTGACAAGAATAAGGAACGTCGATGTTTTTTTGTAGAGCAGCGTCTAAAATTGTCATTTCTTTTGGAATGTCTAAAGAGATGGTTTCGTCATCATAAATTAATGTCGCACTAGATCCAGAATTTGAAACTTTGTTTTTTTCATTTTCACTTGAATGAAACAGTTCATATAAAATACTTTCTTTGTTGATAGACATTTTTTCAAGCGTTTCAGAGGAGTTTTTAATCATCTGCTCAGGACCGCACAACAGAAATTTTTCGAATTTAATTTCAGTATGATGATTCAAGACATATTTTATAAATCCAGAGTCAATTCTTCCAAATTGTGAGTCTGAAACATTTTCTCTACTATATATATTGTAACAAAAAAACCTGTTTGGAAATCTTTTTTTCAAAGAATTTAAAGAGTCTTTAAACATTGTACTTGAAACAGTTTTGTTTCCGTATCCTAAAACAAAAATGCTTTTTTCTGAAGATTCTAAAACATCTTCAGCAATAGACATGTTAGGTGTAATTCCACTTCCAGCAGCGAAAGCACAGTAGTTTTTGTCCTTGTTATTTTTGTCTAAAACAAATCTGCCTTCAGGAAAAGCAACCTCCAAAACATCTCCTTCCCTTAAAGCATCGTTTACATAGTTTGAAAAAACTCCGTTTTCAATGGCTTTTACTCCAACTTGAAGTTTTTGGCTTTGTGGGGAGCTACAAATTGAATAGGACCTTTTTATTGTTTGACCGTTAATTTTTGATGTCAAAGTCAAGTATTGCCCCGCCTTAAATTTATAGTTTTGAGCATTTTGATCGCCTACATCAAAAGATACTACAACCGAATCAATTGTTTCTTGTTTAATGTTTGATACTGACAATAACTGAGAGTTTTTCATAGATTCAAAGATAAACACCAAAAAGAAAACAGCAAACTAAAAACATTCTTGCCGGGAGGTGACAAAAAAACATATCTTTGCCAAATGTTTAAAACAGTATTAAGTCTTCAGTGGAAGGAATTTAACAGAGGAAAATCAGTTGGCGGAAAATTGGTAGCAAAAATATTTAAATGGTTTTGGATAATTTATTTTGCTTTTATGTCAGTTGTGATAGGCATTATAGCTTCAGCGTACGGAGGTCCTTCAATGGAATTTCCTATTAAAGAAAACTCTACAGCTCCATTTGAATTCGTAAACGGACAGCTGATATATTTTTTTGCATATCTAATTGTGATGAGATACTTTATTCAGTCTCTTCCTGTTTTAAATATCAGAGCCCTTCTTTTGACCACTATTTCAAAAAAAGAAATTGTTCGTTTTTCACTTTTAAAAACAGTATTAACTTATTTTAATATACTTCCTTTATTTTTTTTAGTTCCCTTTACATTAGCTCTATCTTCAGATGTTGAGAACTTTGATATTCTGGGTCTTGTTGGTTGGAACATCAATTTATTAGGGTTAATTTATTTAACTAATTTTTTCAACTTTTTATTAAACAACAAAAACAGTTTAATATATACTGTTGCTGGAATTTTGGGTCTAATTAAAATTTTGGAATATTTTTCAATAATTGATTTTACCATTTACTCTAAAGAATTTTTTTATTTGTTTTATGACATCCCGTATTTATCATTGTTCACATGGCTATTCGTTTTTTGGCTATACGATTATGTTAAAAAATATTTCTTGGGAGGAATGTATATAGATACAGGTTTGCAGGTAAAAATTAAAGAAGCTAAAATGGAAGATTTTAGCTGGCTTGATTCTTTTGGCAAGACAGCAACATTTATTAAAAACGATTTAAGACTTTTAAAAAGGTCTAAAAGAGCCAGAACAGCAGTTTACATGGGGATTGGCTGTCTTTTTTATGGTTTAATATTTACTTTTTCCGAAGATATTTATGGACCAACAGGATCCTTTTTTGGTTACTTGTTTTCTTCCGGGGGGTTTTTATTTATGTTTGGATCTTTTGTTCCAAGTTGGGATAGCCAGTACTACCCATTAATGATGACTCAAAATATTGAATACAAGGAATACCTAAACTCAAAATGGTCATTAATGATTATAGGAACAATAATCTCAACAATTTTAGCATCATTTATTTATTCATTTATTGGAATAAATGCAGTTTTTGCTGTTCTGGCAGGATCTGCCTACAACATGGGAGTAAATAGTTATTTAACATTGTGGGCAGGCGCATATACCAAGTCACCAATTGATTTGAATTCTAGCGCTAATGCATTTGGAGACAAAAAAGCTTTTAATGCAAAAACTATTTTAGTCGGACTTCCTCAATTTGCACTTCCAATGGTGGTGTATTATTTTGGAAATCTTTATTATGATCACATGACCGCGTGTCTTCTTGTAGCAGGGCTAGGATCTTTAGGAATTTTCTTAAAACCTCTTGCCTTTAGCTTAATAATGAAAGCATATAAATCTGAAAAATATTCGACATTAAAAGCATATAAATCTAATTAACACTATGATTACAATTCAAAACCTTGTCAAAAAATACCCTGGTCAAACAGTATTAAACATTAACTCTTTGAATATACCCTCTGGTCAAACTTTTGGATTGATTGGAAATAATGGAGCAGGAAAAACGACACTTTTTAGTTGTTTACTTGATTTAATAAAACCATCAAAAGGAAAAGTGGAAAATTACAATGTAGACGTTTCAAAAAGTGAAGACTGGAAATCTTTTACTACTGCATTTTTAGACGAAACATTTTTAATTGGCTATTTAATGCCTGAGGAATATTTCTATTTTATTGGAGAATTAAGAGGGTTGTCAAAACAAAAAGTAGACAGCTTTATGTCTCAGTTTGAAGATTTTTTTAATGGAGAAATTTTAGGAGGAAAAAAATACCTGAGAGATCTTTCCAAAGGAAACCAAAAAAAAGCGGGTATTGTTGCGGCATTAATGGGAGAGCCAAAGGTTATTATTTTAGATGAACCTTTTGCAAACTTAGACCCTACAACACAAATAAGACTTAAAAAAATAATTAAAGACTTAAATAGCTATAAAGACACTACGGTTTTGATTTCAAGTCACGATTTGCAAGACGTTACAGAAGTTTGTGAACGAATTGTTTTGCTTGAAAAAGGAGAGCTAATAAGAGACATTAAAACAAGTAAAGAAACTCTGAAGGAGCTAGAGGAATATTTTAAAACAAGAATTAATTAAAATTCATTATTTTGACCAACTAATCTAAAGAGTCAAAATCAGTTTGAAAAAAACAGTCTTAATAGTTTTTATCATTTCTTTTTTTGGATGTTCAACCCAAAAAAATAAAACTCTAAACAAGAAATATCGCTCTGTTATTTCTTCTTATAACGTTTTGTTTAACGGAGACGAATATTTAACAAAAGGAACACAAGATTTTAAGGATAGACATGAGGAAAACTTTTGGGAAATTCTTCCAATTGAGCCAATTGAAAAAACGGATAAAATAATTACTGTTGATGGCCTTGAAAACAATGAGTTTTTAAAAGCAGAAGAAAAGGCTGCCAAAACTATTCAAAAGCATTCAATGCTAATAAATAACGTTCAATACAACAATAAAATTAACGACGCCTATTTGTTGCTTGGGAAGGCAAGGTATTTTGATCAGAGATATCTTCCTGCAATCGAAGCGTTTAATCGAATTTATAATAATGAAAACGAAAACCAAGCTTGGCACGAGTCTGTGATTTGGAAGGCAAAAACCAATGTAAGATTGGGTCAAGAAGGCTCGGCAATATCACTTCTTAAGGAGTTATTAAAAAAGGAAAACTTAAGTCAAAAAACAATCTCTAATGCTCATGCTGCTTTAGCCATGGCCTACATTAATTTAAACCAAGACCCGAAGGCCTTATTGTCTCTAAAAATAGCTGAAGAAAAAAACAAAGACAATCTGCTAAAAGCAAGGTATTTGTTTATTATTGGTCAGCTTTTTGAAAGCGAAATGAAAATAGATTCAGCATTAATTAATTATAAAAAGATTGTAAAATTTAACAGAAAAATACCAAGAGAAATTTTTATCAATGCTAAAGTGAAAACATTAGAACTTTCAAATGAAATTGATTTTAACAGTAATTATGAGGAATTGATATCGAAAAATGAAAACAAAACTTTTTTGGACAAAATTTATTTTTCTTATTCAAAGGCTTTTGAAAAAAACGATTCTATAGAATTGGTTAAAAAGTATCTCAATAAAGCAATAATTGAAAACAAGTCTGATAAAATATTAAAAACAAAAGTCTACACTAAGCTCTCAGAAATTAATTTTGATGAATCTAATTTTCTTTTAGCTGGAAAATATCTTGATAGCGCACTTTTTTTAATTGACAAAAAAACAAAGCGATATTGGAAACTTGATAGACAAAAAAAGGGAATTCAAAAAGTTGTTGAGCTTGAAGAAGGCATAATTAAATGGGACAGTTTGTTAAAAATTTCCAAATACAACAAAAAAAAGCTTGACAGCATACTTGAACCGATCTTAATTTCAAAACAAAATTCTCAATATTCGAATTTTATTAGTGACTCAAAAACAAACAGTAGTTTTATTAAAACTAACTTTTACTTTTACAATTCAAATATAGTTTCACTTGGAAAAGAATCTTTTGCCTCTGTATGGGGAAAAAGACAAAGAGATACGTATTGGAGGTCAAAAAAATCAAACAGTATTGCGCTTGACAAACAAGAACAAAAAAACTCGGAGTCTCAAATCAAAGAGTCTTTAGATTTTACTGAACTGTATGATGAGATACCATTCTCCAAAGAAGACAAAGACAGTTTAAGGGGTCTTATTTCCTTGTCTAAAATCCAATTAGGAGAATTGTATATATTAAAATACAACAACAATAAATTAGGAAGAAAAGCAATTAACGAAGCTTTAAGTGGCAAGATAAAACCACAACAAGTAACCAAAGGCAAATACCTTTTATTTAAATCTTATAAATCTGAAGAAAATAAAAAATATGAAATATTTAAAAAGGATATTTTAGCCAACGACTCTTTGTCAATTTATGCAAGAATATTACAAAAATCTCCCAATCAAATAATAGGACAAGAACAATCAACCAATATTTTAGACAGCTTAAAGAAAAATTTTGAAAATCAAGAATTTGAAATAGTATTACAAGAAATAGATCAAAATATTGAATTTATTGATAATGAAGAGACAAGGGTTGAGTTTGAAATAATACGCGCTGAAACTTTAGGAAGATTGGAAGGAATAAACAGATATAATGAAAGTATTAAGGAGATTTATAACAAATATCCTACAAGTAATAAATCTAAGGCTTTAAGAAAAATTACAGCTAAAATTAATAGAAAATGGAAGGATCCCTCAAATTTAGCTAGCTCAAAAAGCTATAAAGCAATTTTTGTCTTATTAAAAAAAGATTTTTCAATAAATCAAATTAATGAACTTGTTAAAGTTTTAGAGATTGAAATATTAAAAAACAGAAGAGTATCTTATGATGTTTACAACTATGATAAAGGTCTTATTGTAGCCCATGATTTCAAAAGCGTGGAAGATGCTGAAGAAACAATCGAAAAAATTAAAGAAAGTATCGACGATCTTCAACTTAAAAATAATTTTGTAAGTTTGTCTTCCCAGTATAAAAACATGCTGATTTACAAGACTTTAGAGTTAGAATAATATTATGGCGTTTAACATATCAAATAACAAACAAATGCAACAACATAGAGAATCAAACCAAATTGATATTATAGAAAAAACAACTAGGATAACAGGAAACATAACTTCCCAGGCAGATTTTAGAATTGACGGAAAGGTTGAGGGTACAATTACAACAACAGGCAGGGTTGTTATTGGAGAAGAAGGAGTAGTTGAAGGAAAAATTACGTGCGAAAACTCAGATATAGCAGGAACAATCAAAGGAAATCTAGATATATCAGGAATATTATCCTTGAAATCTTCAGCAAGAATTGAAGGAGAAGTAGTTGCAGGTAAACTTGCTGTCGAATCTGGAGCTAATGTTGATGCAAGTATTTCAATGAAAGGCGCAAAAAAAATGAAAGCAATTTCCTCAACTGAAAAACCTCAAACTGAAAAAACAGCCTAATCCATTCATCGTTTTTATTGGTCTTGTTACTCAAATGGGAGTAACTATCTTTTGTGCTGCATACCTTGGAAAGTTTATTGATGCTAAATTTAATTACGATAAAACATACACCATTTCTTTAACCCTATTGGGTGTTGCAATTTCGTTTTATATTTTGATTAATCAGTTAAAAAAAATGAATTAAAAACCGTTTAAAAAATTCTTGTTTGTTAATTTTTGTTTTTTAGTTAATAACCTTACATTTGCGCACATATTTTTAACCTATTAATTGAGGCTTAAATTGAAACAAAGTAAATATTTATTATCCATTGTTTTTTTATTGATTTTTGGGCTCTCAACTTTTGCTTCCCCAATCAAAGTTTCTGACAAAGAAATTAAGGAAGACGGAGGAATCAAGACAGAAATTAAAGACTACATAACACATCACTTAAAAGATAGTCATTCGTATTCGCTTACATCTTGGGTTGATGAGGATACTGGTAAAAAGGTATATTTAGAATTACCTCTTCCTGTTATTTTATATGATAATGGATTTCATTTTTTTATGTCTTCTAAATTAAAACACGGAAAAACAGTAGTTGAAAGCAATGATAATTTCTATAGGTTAAATTACGATAAGAGTAAGATTTTTAAAACAAATAAAGAAGGTGTTTTTGAGTATGATAAGGACAATAAAATTCTAAATTATGCTCCTTTAGATTTTTCAATTACAAAAAACATATCGACTATAATTCTGGTTGCTTTTATTATGTTTTTTTTATTTACAAATTTGGCAAAATCTTTTGCTGAAAACAAAGGAATATCAAAGGGAATAGGAAGATTTTTTGAACCTATTATCTTATACATAAGAGATGAAATAGCCATACCAAACATTGGAGAAAAAAAGTATAAAAATTACATGAGTTTTTTACTTACAATTTTCTTCTTTATATGGTTTTTAAATATGCTAGGATTAACTCCGCTGGGGGTTAATGTTACGGGAAACATTGCCGTAACTTTTTCTTTGGCATTGCTAACTTTTTTAATAACAAATTTTACTGCCAATAAAAGTTACTGGGGTCATATATTTTGGATGCCAGGAGTGCCTGTTTTAATCAAAATTGTTTTAGCTCCAATTGAACTTTTAGGGGTTTTTATTAAACCGTTCTCCCTGCTTATTAGATTATATGCTAACATTCAGGCAGGACACATAGTACTATACAGCTTAATTGGGTTAATGTTTATTTTTCAAAATCTCATTGGCTCAAGCTTGTCGTTTGTTTTAGCGTTTTTCATTTCTATTATTGAAATTTTAGTTGCGTTATTACAAGCATATATTTTTACAATGCTTTCAGCGTTGTATTTTGGATTTGCAGTTGCAGAGGATGATCATTAAAATGAATGTTTAATTAAAATTATATAAATATGGAAATACCAGTAATTGTAGGTGGTGGACTAGTAGTAATCGGAGTTGGAATCGGAATCGGTTTAACAGGAAAAGGAGCTATGGAGGCTATCGGCCGTCAACCAGATGCTAGTGGAAAAATTCAAGTTGCCGCGTTAATTCTTGCCGCATTAGTTGAAGGGATTGGTTTCGCTGCACTTTTTGCACTTTAAGAACAGAAAAAACACAATACAGTACAGCTACAGAAATTAGCTGTACTGTACTTAGAGAACTTTAAAATCTAAAAAAATGGAAAAACTTATTTCTGAATTTTCGATTGGTTTGTTTTTTTGGCAAACCGTCATTTTCGTAATCCTAATCTTTCTATTAAAGAAATATGCCTGGAAGCCTATTTTGGATGCAGTAAACGATAGAGAAGAAGGTATTAAAAACGCTTTGTTATCAGCTGAAAAAGCCAAAGAAGAAATGGTTTCTCTTCAATCAGATAACGAAGCTACTCTAAAAAAAGCAAGAGCAGAAAGAGATTTATTGCTTAAGGAAGCTCGAGAAATGAAACAACAATTAATTGAAGACGCTAAAGATGAAGCAAAATCTGAAGCAAAAAAAATAATTACTCAAGCTCAGGAAACTATTCAAAGTGAAAAAAACGCTGCCATTTCTGATTTAAAAAATCAAGTAGCATCACTTTCTGTTGAAATTGCAGAAAAAGTATTAAAAGAAAAATTGTCTAACGACAAAGCCCAAATGGATTTGGTCAAAAATCTTGTCAAAGACGTTACATTGAAATAAATGAAATCTAGTAGAGCTGCAATACGATACGCAAAAGCATTAATTCAAGAATCTATTGAAGTCGATAGTCTTGAATCAATGTATTCTGACATGCAAGTCGTTTTGAATACATTTCAAGAAAATGACAACTTAAAATTTTTAGTTGAAAGTAGAGTTGTTAAAAACAGTTTAAAACTTAGTACGTTAAAATTGATTTTTAAAAATTTAAGTAAACTTTCTTTGAAATTCATTGATGTTCTTTCTGAAAACAATAGGATTGATTTATTGGAAACGATTTCATTTAAATTCATTGAGCTTTACAAGGATTACAAAGGAATTCAATCGGCATTAGTTACCACTGCCGTTCCATTAAATACTGAAATGAAATCTGAGGTTTTGGAAGTAGTATCTAAGCTTACAAACAAACAAACAATTTTAGAAAATAAAATTGACAAAACTCTCATAGGAGGGTTTATTTTGAGGGTGGGGGATGTTGAATACAATTCAAGTTTTAAAAACAAGTTAAAAACCATTAAACAGGTATTTACAAAAAATACTAATTTATCAATACAATAGATTATGTCACAAATTAAGCCAGCTGAAGTTTCAGCAATATTAAAAAAACAATTAACTGGTCTTGATGCTTCAGCATCTTTAGACGAAGTAGGAACAGTTCTTCAAGTTGGAGACGGGATTGCTAGAGTTTATGGATTATCAAATGTCCAGTATGGAGAACTTGTACAGTTTGACTCAGGACTTGAAGGGATTGTTTTAAACCTAGAAGAAGACAACGTTGGTGTTGTTTTGTTAGGCCCGTCCAAAGAAATTAAGGAAGGAGATACTGTAAAACGTACTCAACGTATTGCGTCTATTAATGTTGGAGAAAAAATAGTTGGTAGGGTAGTTAATGCTCTTGGAAAACCTATTGATGGAAAAGGGAACATTGAAGGAAAACTTTATGAGATGCCCCTTGAAAGAAAGGCACCTGGAGTTATATTTAGACAACCTGTTAACGAGCCTTTACAAACAGGAATCAAATCTATTGATGCGATGATTCCAGTTGGAAGAGGGCAGAGAGAGCTTGTGATTGGAGACAGACAAACAGGAAAAACTACGGTTTGTATCGATACTATTTTAAATCAAAAAGAATTTTATGATGCTGGAGAGCCAGTATATTGTATATATGTGGCTATTGGACAAAAAGCTTCTACTGTTGCTGGTATTGCAAAAACATTAGAAGATAAAGGCGCCATGGCATACACAACAATAGTTGCCGCAAACGCATCAGACCCAGCGCCAATGCAAGTTTATGCACCATTTGCTGGAGCAGCTATTGGAGAGTTTTTTAGAGACACAGGGAAGCCTGCTTTAATCATTTATGACGATTTATCTAAACAGGCTGTTGCATATCGTGAGGTTTCTTTACTTTTAAGAAGACCTCCTGGAAGAGAAGCTTACCCAGGAGACGTATTTTATTTACACTCAAGACTTCTTGAAAGATCTTCAAAAGTTATTGCTGATGATGAAATTGCTAAGGACATGAACGATTTACCATCTTCTTTAAAATCAATTGTTAAGGGAGGAGGGTCTTTGACTGCATTACCAATAATTGAAACTCAAGCAGGAGATGTATCAGCGTACATTCCAACTAATGTAATTTCTATTACCGACGGTCAAATTTTCCTTGAATCGAATTTATTTAATTCAGGGGTTAGACCTGCTATTAATGTTGGTATTTCGGTTTCCAGAGTTGGAGGATCAGCACAGATTAAATCAATGAAAAAAGTTTCAGGAACTTTGAAATTAGATCAAGCACAGTTTAGAGAGCTTGAAGCGTTTGCTAAATTTGGTTCAGACCTTGACGAAGCTACTTTAAATGTAATTGAAAAAGGAAAAAGAAACGTTGAGATATTAAAACAAGCTCAAAATGACCCTTTTACTGTTCAAGATCAGGTTGCTATAATTTTTGCTGGTTCAAAAAACTTGTTGAGAAATGTTCCTGTTGAAAAAGTAAAGGAGTTTGAACAGAAATACATAGAGTTTTTGAACACAAAACATAAAAAAACGATGGAAACCATTAAAGCTGGAAAATTGACAGATGAAGTGGTTGATGTTTTAACTAAAGTAGCTGAAGAATTAAGTTCTACATATTAATAAGTAATGGCAAATTTAAAGGAAATTAGAATTAGAATAGGGTCTGTGTCATCAACGATGCAGATTACTAGCGCGATGAAAATGGTTTCTGCTGCCAAGTTAAAAAAAGCACAAGATGCTATCACTGCAATGAGGCCTTATTCTAATAAACTTTCAGAGCTTATGCAAAGTTTCAGTGGTTCAGGCGGATCTGGCAACAAGTCTTTTAACGAAAAGAGAAAATTAAATAACGTTTTAATTGTTTCTATTAGTTCTAACCGTGGACTTTGCGGAGCATTTAATTCTAATATTGTTAAGGAATCATTATTGTTGAAGTCTTCTGAAAAATTTAAAAATTCAAAAATTGATTTCATTACAATTGGTAAGAAAGTAAACGATACCTTATCAAAAACTGAGAATGTTATTGAAAACCATAGTGATGTTTTTGATAATTTAAATTACGAAAGTGTTTCGAAAATTGCAGAAACCCTTATCAATTGTTTTGTTGATAAGAAATACGATCATATTGAAATAGTTTACAATTCATTTAAAAACGCTGCAACTCAAATAATCAAATCTGAACAATTTCTACCCATACCAATTTCTGAAAATACAGGATCTGAAAATTTAGATTATATTTTTGAACCCTCTCTAGAGAGCATTGCTAATACGTTAATTCCTAAATCTTTAAAAATCCAATTGTTTAAAGCTTTAAGAGATTCATTGGCTAGTGAGCACGGTGCTAGAATGACCGCTATGCACAAAGCTACTGACAACGCTTCTGAGTTAAGAGACGAACTTAAGTTGACTTACAATAAAGCAAGACAAGCATCTATTACTAATGAGATTTTGGAAATTGTTGGTGGAGCTGAAGCTCTAAATAATTAACTGTTTGATCAGTAATTTCACACCATGGTTTTAAAAATCGTTAACAAATCCAATAATCAATTGCCCAGGTATGAAACTCTTCTTTCGGCAGGAATGGATGTTAGAGCTTTTATTGATAACCCTAAAGTTATTGCCCCTTTAGAGCGCACTTTAATAAAGACAGGTTTATACGTTGAGATGGCAAAGGGATATGAAATTCAAGTTAGGCCAAGAAGTGGTTTAGCTTTAAAAAAAGGAATTACAGTCCTTAACTCACCAGGAACAATTGATGCCGATTACAGGGGTGAAATTGGAGTTATTTTAATTAATTTATCCAAAGAGGACTTTGAAATAAACTCAGGAGATAGAATTGCTCAGTTAGTTGTTTGCAAGCACGAACAGCCAGTAATTGAAGAAGTAGATCAAATTTCTAGTTCCGAAAGAGGAGAAAAAGGATTTGGCAGTACTGGTGTAAATTAAATATTATGAAACTAATCATACCCATGGCAGGTAGAGGATCTAGGCTTAGACCTCATACATTAACAGTTCCTAAGCCTCTTATTAAAATAGCAGGAAAAAGTATTTTAAGCCAACTAGTATTAGATGTTTCAAAGTTAGTTGAAGAGCCAATTGAAGAAATGGCCTTTGTTCTTGGGGATGAAAAGTTTTTTGGAGATGAAATAGTCTTTGAATTGAAAAAATTAGCAAAAAGATATAATGCTAAAGCATCAATTTATAGGCAGGTAAACCCTTTGGGAACAGGACACGCTATAATGTGTGCTGAAAAATCTTTGAAAGGGAAAGCGATGGTGATTTATCCCGATACTTTGATTAAAACAAACACGAGTTTTAATAAAAATGCAGATGCTGTAATCTGGACCAAAGAGGTTGAAAACCCTGAAGCATATGGAGTAGTAAAGTTAAATACAGAAAACAGTGTTATGGAGCTTGTTGAAAAGCCAAAAGACAAAGTGTCAAACCTGGCTGTGATTGGATTGTATTATTTCAAAGATATTTCTCAGCTAAAAACCCAATTACAAAAAGTAATAGAGGAAAAAATAATTCATTCCGGTGAATATCAAATTAATGATGGTCTTTTAAAAATGATGAAAAATGGTCAAATTTTTAAAGTTGCTAAAGTTTCAGAATGGCTGGATTGTGGAAATGTTAAAAGCTCAATTAATTCAAACAAGAAAATGCTAGAGTTTCATCACAATGATAAAAATGACTTGATATCAAAGGATGTAAAGCTGATAAACTCGAAAATTATTCATCCAGTATTTATTGATAATAACATTACAATAGAAAATTCTACTGTAGGACCGTATGTCTCTATTCACAAAAACACTAAAATTATTGATTCAGAAATTTCTAATTCTATAATTGGGGAGTCAACAGTTGTAAGAAACGCAACTATTAGCGATTCCATGATTGGCAATAATTGTAAATACAACGGTGATTATAAATCAATAAGTATTGGAGATTTCAGCGAGTTAATTTAACTTGCTGTTATGAGAAAATTTATTTTAGTTTTTTTCATTATTTTTTCTGGATGTAAAGCAACTAAAACTCTTGATTTAAAGAGTACAGTAAAAAAGATTTCTACTAACTTTTTAGTTGAAAAAACAGAAAATAACAAAAGCGCATTCGATTATTTAGTTTTTCGTTCACAGACTTCATTTGTTGAGAACGGTTCAAAAAATCAATTTAATTTATCGTTTCGAATAAAAAAAAATGATAAAATTTTAATAAGCGGATCTTTACTGGTGCCATTGTTCAAAGGGCTATTAACAAAAAATGAAGTTTTGTTCTATGAAAAATTAAACAGGTCTTTTTACAAGGGAAATTATGATTACATCTCTAGTCTATTAAATTATGATTTTAATTTAGAATCAGTGCAGAACTTAATTTTAGGAAACCCAATTAACGATTTTAACAAAAAAAGACTAACACAGAAAAAGAGTCAAACTAATTACGTTTTAAGCTCTTATGACAGAAAGAAAAAACTGTCCTACACTTATACAATAGACCCACTAAGCTTTGCCTTAATTCAACAAAAAATATCAAGTGCAAATGGAAACTATTTTTTGGTAAATTACAGCAACTTCAAGAAAGTTAAGGGGGTAAAATTCCCTCAAACAATTCAAATTTCTTCACTGAACAATAAAAAAAAGGTAGAAATTGTAATGAAAAATAAACTTACAAAAGTGAATGACAATGTTTCATTCCCGTTTAAAATACCAAACGGATACAAAAAGATAAATTTGTAGCTTAATGTATGAGTAAAAAAAGTATTCTTTTCGCTGTTTTTTTGATAAGTGTTCAAATTGGTTTTTCTCAAGCCTCAAGTAGAAAAGACCTCGAAAACCAAAAACAAGCTATTCAAAAAGAATTAAAACAAATTAACAACCTGCTATTTATAAATAATAAGAAAAAGGAGGTAGCGTTCTCTGATATTGAAAACCTTACGCTTAAAATTCAAAGGCAACAAGAAATCGTTAAACTAACAAACAGGCAAATTAATATTCTCAACGACGAAATAAGTCAAAACCAAAAAACTAAAGCTAATCTTGAAAAGGATCTTGAAGAAATAAAATTAGCTTACAAACAAATGATTATTAGGTCTTATAAAGCTAGATCAGGAAAAAATAAACTTATGTTTATTTTGTCAGCAGAAACTTTTTTTCAAGCGTTTAAAAGAACGCAATATATAAAGCAATATGCAAGCCATAGAAGGAATCAAGCAAAAAAAATTGTTTCAATTTCAGAGAACATCTCTAATGTGATTAAAGATTTATCACAAAGACTGGATCTTAAGAGAGATTTACTCCAAAAAAACAGAGACAATCAAAAAACTTTAGAATCAGAAAAGACGCGGGTGAATAAAATGGCTTATCAACTACGAAGCCAGGAAAAAAAATACAAGAGGAATATTGTATTAAAACAAAAAGAAAGTGAAAAAATTGATAAAGAAATTGAAAAACTTATCAAAGAAGCAATAGCTGCTTCAAATAGAAAAAAAGCAAAATCTAATAATTTTAGCTTAACACCTGAAGCCCTGGCTTTAGCAAAAAGTTTTGAGTTAAATAAAGGTAAGTTGCCTTGGCCTGTTTCAAGAGGAGTAGTTATTCAGAAATTTGGAACACAACCCCACCCAGTTGTTAGGACCGCAAAAATTAAAAGTAATGGAATTGTTATTGCAACTGAAAAATCAGCAAAAGCAAAAACAGTTTTTAAAGGAGTTGTTTTGTCAGTTTTGAAGTTTCGAGGAAGCAATCCTACTGTCTTAGTACAACATGGAAACTATATAACAGCTTACAAAAATTTAGCGAAGGTGTTTGTTGAAAAAGGAGATAATTTAGATTCAGGACAGGTCATTGGAGAGGTCTATAATAATGAAAACTCAGGTAAATCAACTTTACAGTTTAGCGTATTTAAAAAAACAACTCCTTTAAACCCGATTTACTGGATCTTAAAAATGTAGAGTTATTTATAGTTTGAAATCATTTTTGATAAATATTTTCCTAAAATATCAAACTCGAGATTGACGTGGTCGTTCTTTTTTAATTTATTAAAGCTAGTGTGTTCAAAAGTGTAAGGAATTATTGCAACTTTAAATTGATTGGGGCGAGAGTCAATTACAGTTAAACTTACTCCGTTTATTGCTATTGATCCCTTTTCTACAGTAATGTTTTCAGACTTTTCATATTGGATTGTGTATTCCCAACTCCCATCCATAGTTTCAACATGTATACATTGTCCTATTTGATCAACATGCCCTTGAATCATATGCCCGTCCAATCTTCCCCCAATTTTCATTGCTCTTTCTAGATTCACAAGATCTCCTACTCTCCATTTTGAGATAGTTGTTTTATTTATTGTTTCTTCAATTGCAGTTACTGTGTAATGCGACTCGTTGATGTTCACAACTGTTAAGCATATTCCATTGTGAGAAATACTTTGATCAATTTTAAACTCCGAAGTTAATGAGGATGAAAGAGTTATATCAAGATTTTTCTTATTTTTTTTTATTGAATCAATTTTAGCAAGATTTTCTATAATCCCTGTAAACATTATTACTATTTTTATATTTGAGTTTATGTCAAAACTAATAATAATATAAACACAAAATTCATGCCTAGCATCCCATTACCTGTTGTTGGAATCTCATGTGGTGACCCCAATGGAATAGGAATAGAGGTAATCTTAAAAACATTTGAAGATAGACGAATATTAAAATCATTTACTCCTCTTGTTTTTTGTAACAACAAACTTTTTTTAGAGCAAATGACAGCTTTAGACATAAAATTAGACTACATTAAAATTTCTTCTCCCAAGAAAATAGTTAAAGGGAAAATTAATGTAATAAATGTTTGGGATCATGTTTTTGAAACAGACTTCGGGAATCCAACTGCAGATTCAGGAAAAGTTTCGTTCTTATCTTTGAAAGCATCGGTTCAATCTTTAAAAAGCAACGAAATTGATGTTTTAGTTACTGCACCAATAAATAAAAATAACATCCAAAACGAGGAGTTTGAATTTCCGGGTCATACAGACTTTTTAGCTAAAGAGCTAGAGGGAAACAGTTTAATGTTTATGATTACAGAAAATCTAAAAATTGGATTATTAACCGATCACATTCCTTTAAAAACTATAAACTCGCACATTACGAAAGAAAGAATTCAACAAAAAGTATCATTAATAAATAATTCTCTGAAAAAAGATTTTGGTGTATTGAAACCAAAAGTAGCTATACTCTCGATTGATCCTCACGTTGGAGACGGAGGTGTTATCGGATCTGATGATGATGAAGTATTAAAGCCAGCATTGATTGAAATGTCTAATTCTGGAGATTTGATTTTTGGTCCTTTTTCTAGTGATAGTTTTTTTGGTTCGGACCAACACAGTAAATACGATGCTGTTTTAGCAATTTATCATGATCAAGGTCTAATTCCATTTAAAACAATCTCTTTTGGGGAGGGAGTAAACTACACTGCAGGATTAAAAAAAATTCGAACATCACCTGATCATGGGACTGGTTATGATATTGCTGGAAAAGGAATAGCTAATCATAACTCATTTAAAAACGCTATTTTTTCTGCTATAGATATTTTTAAGAATCGAAAGCAATACGAAAGCTTGAAGAAAAATCCATTACCATTTAAAAATTCGAAAAGCTCTAGTAAATAGACTGTTACAATTATAATATTTATTATATTCGCTGGCTCAAAGATTGAATTATGCAGTACTTGAATCAATTTGTAATTAATTTTACAGGATTAAAATTAGGTGCTCATGAATTTAATTTTGAATTAGACAACACGTTCTTTGAACATTTTAATTATAACGATTTTAATAGCTGTAAAATCTCAACTGAGGTTGTTTTAAACAAAAAATCTAATCTTTTAGAGTTGAGTTTTCGTTCAAGCGGAACAATTAATTTAAATTGTCACGTTTCTAATGAGCCGTTTAATTTCCCTCACTCTAATAACTTGAATTTGGTTGTGAAATTTAGCCCTGATACAATTGATGATAATGAGGAATTTTTGGTGTTGCCTGTTGGCTCCTCACAAATTAATGTTTCACAATACATATATGAAATGATAATATTATCTTTGCCAATTAAAATTACACACCCTGGGGTTGAAGACGGGACTTTAAAGTCTAAAACGTTAACAATGTTAAGGGATTATGAAAACAATGTTCATAAAACAGAAAATAAAATAGACCCCAGATGGGATAAATTAAAAGATTTAATATAAAAGATTATGGCACATCCTAAAAGAAAGATTTCTAAAACCAGAAGAGATAAAAGAAGAACTCATTATAAGGCTCCTGAATCTCAAATAGCAACTTGTAAAACAACAGGTGAATCACACTTATATCACAGAGCGCATTGGCACGAAGGAAAATTATACTACAGAGGTAAAGTTTTAATTGATAATACAGTAGAAACAGAAGCATAGTTTTTAAAATCTCTTTTTTCCACTTTTTTATCATTTTTTTGCTTTTTTTATCATTTTTTTGCTTTTTTTTCCCATTTTTTCCCCATTTTTGATCAAAATTCTAATATTTGAATTTGAATAAAATTAATGCTTCGATATCAGCTGTTGGGTGTTATTTGCCAAACGAAACTCTAACCAATTACGATTTAGAAAAAATAGTTGATACTAGCGATGATTGGATAATTTCAAGAACTGGAATTAAAGAAAGAAGAATCCTAGAAAAAGGTCTTGGGACCTCTTACATGGCTATTAAAGCAGCCGAAAGCATCATAGAAAAAGAAAAAATCAATCCACTTGAAATTGATCTCGTTATCGTTGCAACTATAACACCTGATATGCATGCGACTGCAACAGCTGCTTATGTTGCTTCAGAAATTGGAGCTTCGAATGCATTTGGGTATGATATTAATGCCGCTTGTTCTGGATTTTTGTACGGTATGTCAACAGCCTCAGCTTTTATTGAATCAGGAAGATATAAAAAGGTTTTATTAATAGGAGCAGATAAAATGTCATCAATTGTTGACTACTCTGACAGGAACACGTGTATTATTTTTGGAGATGGGGCAGGCGCTGTACTTTTAGAACCAAACTCCGAAGGGTTGGGGGTTCAAGATGAATATTTAAGATCAGATGGATCAAACAGAGATCTTCTAAGAATTGAAGCTGGAGGGTCACAATTACCAACAACTAAAGAGACTTTGGAAAGCAAGAAACATTTTATTTATCAAGACGGTAAAAATGTATTTAAACATGCTGTTTCTAATATGGCTGATGCTTCTGAAAAAATCATGAAAAGAAATGGATTGACTAATCTAGATGTGAAATTTTTAGTAGCTCATCAGGCAAATAAAAGAATTATTGACGCTACTTCTAAAAGAATGGGAATCATTGATGATAAGGTTTTGATGAATATTCATCGATATGGAAATACAACAGCTGCAACTATACCATTAATTCTTTCAGATTTTGAAATTAAATTTAAAAAAGGAGATAATATAATTTTTGCTTCTTTTGGAGCAGGCTTTACTTGGGGAGCTATGTTCTTAAAATGGGCATATAACAACTAAAATTTTTAAAATGAATAATAAAGAAATTCAACAATTAATCAAGTTTGTATCTAAGTCAGGTGTAAACGAAGTAAAAATAGAATCGAAAGATTTTAAAATCAGTATAAAAACTGGTTCAACTCCTAAAGTTGTACACAGCGAACCTTTAATGATAAGCCCTCAGCCAATTTCTCAAGCCCCTGTAGCGCCAGTAATTGAAAGTCAGAGCAACACTGAAGATACAACAACCAATCAAGATGATAATTTAATCACTATTAAGTCTCCTATTATTGGAACTTTCTACAGAAGACCTTCTCCAGACAAACCAAATTTCGTTGAGGCTGGAGACTCCATTAGTGTAGGAAACGTATTGTGTGTTGTTGAAGCAATGAAATTATTTAACGAGATCGAATCTGAGTGTTCAGGGAAAATTGTAAAAATTTTAGTTGAGGACGCTTCTCCAGTTGAGTTTGATCAGCCATTATTTCTAGTTGACCCATCTTAATTAGTTAGATATGTTTAAAAAAATATTGATCGCCAATCGTGGTGAAATAGCTCTTAGAATTATAAGAACATGTAAAGAAATGGGTATAAAAACAGTAGCTGTCTATTCAGTTGCGGATGAGGAAAGTTTACATGTAAAATTTGCTGATGAGGCTGTATGTATTGGTCCAGCAATTAGCTCAGAATCTTATCTTAAGATCCCTAATATTATTGCAGCAGCTGAAATTACTAATGCAGATGCAATACATCCAGGATACGGTTTCCTATCTGAAAACTCTAAGTTTTCTAAAATATGTGATGAACATAAGATAAAATTTATTGGCGCTTCCGCCGAGATGATTGAAAGAATGGGTGATAAAGCATCAGCAATAGCAACCATGAAAGCTGCAGGCGTACCAACCATTCCTGGTTCTGAGGGTTTAATAGAGTCTTTTGAAAAAGCAAAAAAAATAGCCAAGAAAATAGGCTACCCAGTTATGATAAAGGCTACTGCTGGAGGTGGAGGAAAAGGAATGAGAGCAGTATGGAATGAAGATGAGTTTTTAGATTTATGGGAAAGCGCTAAACAAGAGGCTAAAGCTGCGTTTGGAAACGATGGTATGTATATGGAAAAGTTTGTTGAGAACCCAAGACATATTGAAATTCAAATTGTTTCTGATAAATTTGGTAAAGCGTGTCATTTGTCTGAAAGAGATTGTTCTATTCAAAGAAGACATCAAAAGCTAACTGAAGAAACCCCTTCTCCTTTTATGACAGATGATTTAAGAAAAAGAATGGGTGAAGCTGCAGTTAAAGCGGCAGAGTTTATTAAGTATGAAGGCGCTGGAACAATTGAGTTTTTAGTTGATATAAACAGAGATTTTTATTTCATGGAAATGAACACTAGAATTCAAGTGGAACACCCTATAACGGAACAAGTAATTGATTACGATTTAATTAGAGAACAAATAAAAGTTGCTGCAGGTATTAAAGTTTCAGGGAATCATTATTTTCCAAAACTTCATTCTATTGAATGTCGAATTAATGCTGAAGATCCATTTAATAATTTTAGACCATCACCTGGAAAAATTACTAATCTTCATTTACCAGGAGGACATGGTGTAAGATTAGATACACATGTATACAGCGGATATGTTATTCCACCAAATTATGATTCAATGATAGCCAAGCTAATTGTAACGTCTCAAACTCGAGAAGAAGCCATTGACAAAATGAGAAGAGCTCTTGATGAGTTTGTAATTGAAGGAATAAAAACAACTATTCCGTTTCATCGACAATTAATGGACGACCCTAATTATATTTCTGGAGATTATACAACAAAATTTATGGAAACTTTTGAGATTCAAAAGACCTAAATTAAAAAAAGTTTTTAGTTATTTTTTCGGCAATTTGAACAGCATTGGTAGCAGCTCCTTTTCTTAAGTTGTCAGCAACAATCCACAAATTTAGTCCCTTTTCAATTGAAAAATCTCTTCTGATTCTACCCACAAAAACCTCGTCTTTTCCTTTTGAAAAAAAAGGCATTGGATATTCATTATTTGAGATGTTATCTTTAACTATTACTCCATCCGAGTTAGATAAAAGGTCTTTTATTTCTGATATTTCAAACGAATTATTCAGCTCTAGGTTTACAGACTCACTATGTCCTCCCACAACAGGGATTCTGACAGCTGTTGCGCTTACATTTATATTTTTGTCAAGAATTTTTTGAGTTTCATTTGAAAGCTTCATTTCTTCCTTTGTATAACCATTCTCTGTAAAATCATCACAGTGAGGAATTGCATTTTGATGAATTTGATAATTGTAAGCCATTTCACCCTTTATGTTTTTATATTCATTTTCAAGTTGCTTCACAGCTTTTACACCAGTTCCAGTGATGGATTGATAAGTCGAGACAACAACTCTTTTTATGCCAAATTTTTTATGTATTGGAGCAAGAATCATTAACATTTGAATTGTTGAGCAATTTGGGTTTGCTATAATCTTATCAGTTTCTTCAATGATATCTCCATTTATTTCAGGTATAATTAATTTTTTTGAAGGATCCATTCTCCATGCAGAAGAGTTATCAATTACTACTGTTCCCTTATTAGCAAACTTTGGGGCCCATTCTGAAGAAGTTTTACCACCTGCAGAAAAAATAGCAATGTCAGGCTTGAGTTCAGCGGCTTTTTCTAAATCAATTATTGAGTAATCCTTTCCATTAAATGAAATAATTTTACCAACTGATTTTTTTGAAGCAACTAAAAAAAGTTCATCAAACTTAAAACCTCTTTCATTAATTACTTCAAGCATTTCAGTTCCTACCATTCCTGTCGCTCCTACTATTGCTAACTTCATTTTTAAATTTTTTTCAAAAATATATATTTAATTTTTTTTCTTAATACAGCAAAACAAATAAGTCAATTTTAAAACAAAAAGTTATAAATAAAACAAATTTATTTTACAACCCTCTTAATTCTTCTGGATAATGAGCTAATTAGTTCGTATGAAATTGTATTGGCTTTTTCTGCAAAATCTTCCGCTGAATATGAACTGTCATCAAATATTATAACTTCATCTCCTTCTTTACATTCAATATTAGTTACGTCAACCATTATCATATCCATACAAACATTTCCAATGAATTTTGCCATTTTACCATTCAAAAGAATTTCTCCTTTTCCATTTCCGTACTGCCTTCCAATTCCATCAGCATGCCCTATAGGCAAGGTTGCAATTGTAGTGCTTTCTTTTGCTGTAAACCCTAAATTATAGCCAACAGAATCTCCAGGATTAATCGAATGAATTTGAGAGATTACAGTTTTTAATGACAAAACAGGCCTTAAATTGTTCTTATATTTTTTGTCATTGCCAAAGCCATATAATCCGATGCCCGACCTGACCATATCAAATTGATAATTTGAATAATTTAATATTCCAGAGGTGTTTAGTAGATGTTTTTTGATTTTTACTTCTAATTTTTTTTCAATTTTATTTGAAATAGACTCAAATTCAGTTATTTGAGTGTTTGTGTATTCTGATTGACTTAAATCTTCTGATGCTCCTAAATGAGAGAATATGTACTTTGGCGGATTTTTTTTAATCAAATTACATAAAACATCAAGATCTTTTTCTAAAAACCCCAGTCTGTTCAGCCCTGTATTAAACTTAATTTGGTAGGGATAACAAGAAAGAGAATTTTTCTTTAATGAATTGAAAAAAAGATTTAGAATCCGAAAAGAATATATGCTTGGCTCTAATGAAAATTTAATTATTTCATCAAAGTCGTTTTCTTGAGGATGTAAAACTAAAATTGGTAAATCAATTCCAGAATTTCTAAGCTCAACACCTTCGTTTACGTAGGCAACAGCAAGATAATCAACTCCATTTTTTTTTAACTCATTAGAAATAATTTTAGAATCAGAACCATATGAAAACGCCTTTACAACAGCCATAAACTTTGTTGAAGGATTTATTTTTGATTTTAAAAATTTAAAATTTTCTTTTAAGTTTTTAATGCTGATTTCTAAAACAGTTTCTTTAACAGGCATCAACTTCTTTTTTTATTAGCCATTTTTTTTTTGAAAGCCTCTCTACTTAAGGGTTCATATTCTTTTTTCTCACCAATTAATACTAAATCTTCTTTACTATCTTTTCTATAACTGTACCCAGCAGGGCGACCAGTTTCAACACATATAGCATGAACTTTTAATACATCTTCAGCAATTGCCATTAAATCAGGCATTGGACCAAAAGGATTTCCTTTAAAATCCATATCTAAACCAGCTATTATAACTCTGCAACCACTATAGGCTAGAGAATTACAAACTTCAACAATTGAATGATCAAAAAACTGAGCTTCATCAATACCAACAATAGAATAACCCTTGCCCTTTTTGAATATATCCTTTACATCTAAAATTGATGTAACAGAAATTTCATTTTTAGCATGAGAGATGATCTTGTTTTCAGGATTTCTGGAATCAATTTGAGGCTTGAAAACGATGTAATCAATCCCAGCAATTTCTGCTTTCTTGATTCTATTAATGAGCTCCTCTGTCTTACCCGAAAACATTGATCCACAAATGACTTCAATTCTCCCATCACAACGACTATTTAAACTCATCTATTTTTATTTATTGAAATCTATAGTAAAGTAGTTAACTTTAAATTTTAAACAAATGTCCTAAATTTAATTTAACATGGCAAAATTATATATTGTTCCGACTCCAATTGGCAATTTAGAGGACATTACTTTAAGATCAATTAATGTTTTGATTGATTCAGATTTGGTCTTATGCGAAGATACTAGAAGAAGCAAAATTTTAATGTCCCATTATAAAATTAATACTCAGCTAAAATCATTTCATAAGTTTAACGAGCACAAAGAGGTAGATAGTATTGTTGATCAAATTAAAGAAGGAAAAAAAATTTCTTTGATTTCTGACGCAGGCACGCCTGGAATCTCTGATCCTGGTTTTTTAATAGTTAGAACTTGTATAGAGTCAGAAATTGAAATAGAATGTCTTCCTGGAGCAACAGCTTTTGTGCCAGCTTTAATAAACAGTGGCATACCTAGTGATAAATTTGTTTTCGAAGGTTTTTTACCAGTTAAAAAAGGCAGAAAAACAAGGCTAGAAACGCTTTCTAATGAAGAAAGAACAATGATTTTTTATGAATCTCCCCACAAGATTCTTAAAACTTTAAATGATTTTAAATTAAATTTTGGATCGGAAAGGAAAATTTCTATTTCTAGAGAATTGACAAAAGTTTATGAAGAAAATATCAGAGGAACAGTTGAAGAGGTTATTTGTTTTTTTGGTGAAAAAAAAATTAAAGGAGAAATAGTAATTGTTGTGGAAGGAAATAAAAATTCCAAATGAAGTGGGTTGAAGAAAAAAATATAGATTCTAAGTCTGTTAAACATCTTTCAAGTGAATTAAAAATTAATTCACTTTTGTCTGAAATGCTTGTTAGAAGAAACATCAAGACTTACGATGACGCAAAATCTTTTTTTAGACCAAAATTTGAAGATCTTCACGATCCATTTCTAATGAAAGACATGGAAGTTGCATCCAAAAGAATAAACGAGGCCATAACAAATAAAGATACTTTAATGGTTTTTGGAGATTATGATGTTGACGGAACAAGTTCAGTCGCAATGATGAGCCTATATTTAGAATCAAAAGGAATAAAAACACTCAATTATTTGCCAGATCGAAACAACGAAGGATATGGAATTTCAACAAAAGCTATCGATATTGCGTTAGAGAAAAATATAAAATTAATCATAGCTCTAGATTGCGGAATTAAAGCTCACAAACAAATCAGCTATGCCAAAGAAAAAAATATAGATTTTATCATATGTGATCATCATAATCCAAGCGATAAAATTCCTGATGCATATGCTGTTTTAAATCCAAAGAGAACAGATTGTAGTTATCCATTTAAAGAGCTGTGTGGATGTGGGGTTGGATTTAAGCTTATTCAAGCTATAGAGCAAATTAGCTCTGATAAAAAAGAAATTATAAATTATCTTGATTTGGTTGCTCTTGCTATTGCAGCAGATGTAGTTCCTTTAATTGGTGAGAATCGAATTCTGGCATATTTAGGCCTTCAAATTATAAATTCAAATCCAAAACTAGGAATACATTCTTTATTAAAAACAAAACCTAAAAAAGAGTACGTTTTAAGTGATTTAATGTTTTTTTTAGCCCCGAGGATTAATGCTGCTGGTAGAATTAAGCACGCAAAATTAGCCGCAGACCTTTTGGTTTGCCATGACGAAAACCAATCGGAGAAGTTGGCCAAAGAAATAGAAGAATTGAATTCCCAGCGAAAATTAATTGAAAAAGAAATGACTAAGCAGGCAATTCAACAAGCTGAATTAAGTGACTTAAAAAAATCAATAATTGTAAGCTCCTCGAATTGGAATAAGGGAGTTATTGGAATTGTTGCGTCAAGACTTGTTGATAAATTTTACAAACCTTCCTTGGTTTTTTGTGAATCCCAAAATGAGGTTTTAACCGCTTCAGCTCGATCGATTAAAGGACTAAATCTTTATACGGTTTTGGAAGATTGTAATGAATATATAGAAAAGTTTGGCGGACATAAATATGCTGCTGGATTATCGATTAAAAAAGATAATTTAGAAAAATTTAAAAAATCGTTTGATGAGTCGGTTGAAAAACATATGGTTAATAAAAAATTTGATCAAGAACTTTTTATTGAATCAACTATAGAGCTTGAAGATATTAGCCCAAAGTTTTTTAGAATTTTAAAACAATTTGAACCTTTTGGTCCTGGGAATAGAATGCCAGTTTTTAGATCAGATAACTTAAAAGTTAAAGGCAAACCATTTGAACTTGGTAATGAGAAAGAACACATCAAATTAAACTTAACACAGAATTATAAAAGTTTTTTTTCAGCAATTGGCTTTTGGCTATCTTCAAAATTTCAGTTGGTTGAGAACAAATCTAGTTTTTCTGTTGCTTATACGATTGAGGAAAATCATTGGAAAGGAAATTCCACTATCCAGCTTAAAATAACAGATATAAAATAAAAAAAGCCTCTTATAAAGAGGCTTTTTTAAATAAATTAAGAAATAGGTATTAGAATCTGTAAGTAAATCCTACGTTCCAAGTTCTACCCCATCCTGGGAAAACTCTATTTCTAGTATTAACTCCTAGATAAGTTGAATCTCCAGGGCCAGCTAAATAATTATTCTTTGATTCAGCAAAATAATAGTTGTCAAAGATGTTATTAACATTAGCTCTTAAGAATACAGTTTCTTCTCCAATATTTAACTTGTAAGACATACCAAAGTCAAACAGTTCATACGCAGGAAGCATCATAGCTTCGTCTGTTGGATCAGAAAAATCTTCCGGGTTAAAGTCAGAATAAAGATCTGCAGCACTAAACATGCTTAAGTTAAACTTAAATAAATCAGAAGGTGTAACAACTAAATTAACTCTAGACGTAGTTTGAGCAGCATCTCCAACTTTCACTCCATCTAAGTATAGAGTAGCCGAACCTATTAATTGTTGGCTAGAGTCAAATACATCGGCAGTTACATCGCCACCATACTCGTAGTTACCAAGAGATAACATACCTTCAACTTTAACAAACGGACTAATTTCTAAAACTCCATCAAATTCAATTCCAGTGTGAACTTGTTCAATTCCATAGTAGTTTGCAGAACCGTTAACTCCATCAACTCTTACACCATCAGAAAGGAACCTGTCTTTCCAGCTAGTTCTGTAAAGGTTAACATTAAAATTAAAATTATTTGATCTGTAACCATATCCAGCTTCAAGTCCAACTACTTTTTCATTTCTTAAATCTGGATTTAAGTTATTTCCGTAGTTTACATAAACAGCATCAAAATTTGGTTGTTTTGAGTAAGTTCCTGCGTTAACATAAACATTACTTTTAGCATTAATATTATAGTTTGCACCACCTTTTATGTTTCCACCTGATATATTTTTCCAATCTGTTTTTTGATTTCCAGGTGTTTGATTAAAGAATTCCTCTCTTTGAAATCCTTGGTTAGAAACAGCTCCTTGTACAAAAACAGATAAAGCATCGTTTTTATATTCTAGCTGTCCAAATACACCACTCCATCTAACAAAACCATCATTGTGATAATCTATTTTTTCTTCATCATCAGTATCTCTAAATACATTCCAAAGCTCTCCAAGGTTAGAACTGTAAGTCTTAGTTCTTACCGCACTTCCCCCTGAGTAATTGACGTTATCAAAATCTCTATAACCATCAGCACCTAATAAGTGATCAAGTCTTCTGTAATGAATTCCTCTGTAATTTCTTAAATCAACTCCAAAATCAAGAGTTAATTTATCGGAAAGTTCTTTCTTTAAATTTATAAGTGTACCAACAAAATTGTGAGAGTTTACAGAGGCTCTTCTTACGAATCCGTTTCTTTTTACTCCATCAACAGTTTCACCGTCGTCGTTAACAATGTAAAGACCTGTAGCTGAGTCAAGATGATTTTTATAGCTGTAGCCTCCACTCCAGTTACCACCTATTCCGCTGTTTGAATTAACAATTTGATCCCATTCAACTTCTCCGGTCAGATCGTTTCTAAATCTTGAGCTACTAGCAAAGTTTCCGCCTAAACGTCCAATATCACCAGTTCCACCTCCTCTACCAACTGAGTAGTATGCAGAAGCTGAAAGATTGGTAGTCCCATTGATTTCATATTCCCAGTTTACAGAAGCAA
>Ga0255752_10000740_pt1 | contig 40065 bp, 51 predicted proteins | sample 011ome_25_FD_179952 | JGI IMG/M metagenome (GOLD analysis project Ga0255752, IMG submission 179952) | Coastal salt marsh microbial communities from the Groves Creek Marsh, Skidaway Island, Georgia - 011512CT metaG (version 2) | ecosystem: Environmental > Aquatic > Marine > Intertidal zone >...
CCATTACGAATATATTCAAAACATTCATGTGTGTGTTCTAAAGAAATGTTCCAGAGAATACATTCTGCTGGTCGTTTAAGAAGATCATTAATAAACGAAGCACTTTCTAGGTCTGTGGTCAGATTAGTAATCATACTAATACGAGTGTTTTCAGGCAACTGTTTGAACAATACATGATTAGGTTTCATTAACAGCGGTTCTCCGCCTACTAATAATATTTCTCTAACTGTATCAGCTCGATCAAGAATAAACTCTAATAGTTCATCGTTATATTCTCGTTTAACCGAAGCATTGTCTACTCCAGCAACTTTGGCCCATTTAGAACTAAATCTCGGATCGCAGTATACACAGGACAAATTACAAGTATTATTCCAACGTATATCCAGCATACTTAAATTATCAACATCAATAGCTGGATAATACTCTAAATAGTACTGTCTAATACTACTAAATCCTTGCTGTTCAGCATGTTCGCATCCTGCACAATTTGAATGTACATGACCGTCAAGCAAAGACTGTTTTATTTCTTCTAGTTTGTTGTTTGCTAAAATATCTTGGAGAGATTGTTTATTTAGATTTCCTAATGAGGTTCGTCCAATACAGCAGGTTCTAACGTTGCCATCTTCACGTACAGTTAGACCGTTCCATGGTGCTGAACAGTAGACATCCATTACTAATTCTTTAAGCCAGCCAGCATGTTCTTTAGTTTACTACTATCCATTTGCCCGCCTACCTTAGGAGTATCTTCTACTTTAGTTGTAGATGAAGTTGTTTTGATCTTGTCAAGAATGCCCGAGCCTGCGCCTTCCACAGGACCACGTTCTTGTCCTTCTTCACCAGGATCAGTAATACGCAAACTTTCTAAGTTAAACTCTAAGTCTACTTTTTGTCCAACTCCACTTGAACTACGTGTTTTCATCAACTGTATTTGATAGCGTCCACGCTCACGCATTGCTCTACTTGTAAAGATACCAAACACATTATCTGCTGTATTAATCTTACTCAACCCGCCTGCAATATGCGAATGGTCAAATTCAATTTCTTCAACTGCACTACGGTTCAACTGCGATGCTGTAATCATTAATATATGAAACTCTTTTGCTAAGTTACGTAGTTCTTCCGACACATATTTGTCTTTAACAAACAAATCATTAGGACTTACTTTAGCACTAACTGGCATAACCAAATCCAAATAGTCAACCATAACAAAGTCAATTTTCATACCTGTTTGAACCTGTAGCTCTTTCAAGTAACTACGAAGCTGGTTAACATTGCTTTGTGCTGGCATGTATTTGATTCTAAACTTGCCGCTTTTCTTGCCTGCAAGTTTAATCTTCATTTCCAGTGTGTCCATGTCTTTGAAGATTTCTTTAGTGCTGGTGTTTGCTACCATTGCATCCATACGCATTGCACAGAGTTCTTCACTAAGTTCTAGTGTAATAAACACACCATTCAACCCTTGTTGTACCCAGTTAATGCTGATGTTTTGCATAAACAAACTCTTACCACTACCTGAACCGCCTGCAAATATATTAAGCTCGCCTCTGTTCATACCACCAAACAAACGCTTGTCTAGTGTGGGCCACCCGGTACTTACCTGTCCGTTGTTTGATCTAATACTTTCTAACCTTCCACGAGGATCCTCAAAATAGTCTGTACCCATGTCCTTGGTTAAACTTATCTGCACTGCGTCTTTGATTAGTTTTTCTACAGGATCATATTCACCTTTTTCAAGTAGGTCTGCACTTCTTAAAATCGCACGTTCTAGCTCTTGTCTACGTGTAAACGATTCAAACTCTTGCATGAACCAATCATAGTGTTCTTCATGTAAGTCTGTGTGCGACTTTAAATCCACACCTGTTGTAGCACGAATCTGATCTGCGGTGGGCATTGCTTTGTGTTCGTCTGTGTGCTTTTGCATAAACTCAGCCGCTTCACGCAAACTACGATCAAAGTTAGTGGCATTAAAGATGTTTTGCACCCGCACAAATGTCTGAGCATCGGCCAACATCATTTCCAAAAACAACTTTTGCAGTTCTGTTGTATATTCTTTAGTCGAAGAATTCGTCATAGTATTCCTTTAACTCTAAAACACGGGTTGGGAAATCATCTAGTCCATAACAAACCAAATCAACTTCTTTAATTCTCAAGTGTCTTTGTATTATAGCTTCATATACCACACTTCGTAAAGAAAAATTTAGAGTAGAATCTTCATTATCTTCGTCAATTGCTTTTATGAAGTTGCTAACTTTGTCATAGTCTTTGAGTAGTGTGTCGTTATTTGTATTCCATTCTGTCACAAGATAATCAAATGCTTGTTGATTTATAATGTTTAATCCTAATGTAGCGAATATCTGTTCTGCAACTGCTCGAGTATCAACAAACAAGTTGTATGCATCAAAACAAGGAACATCTCGATCTTCTAGAAAACTCTTTTGCCAAACAGTTTTGTCATAGAAATAGTCAATATATTGACTGAGATATTCACGCTTTTGCCATTGTACCAGATCGTCAAATCCTTGTGCTTGCACATTCCATCTTTTAATATCTTTAGTAGGCGAAAAAATCTCTCGAGCATTTCTGTCAGTAACACTGTTAACGATTGTAAAGTTTGGATCAACTGCACTAACGTATATACAGGTTTCTTTTTCTAGTAAATCATACAAGTCAGTGATCTCTGCATCCTGCGAAGGACATATTGCTTGCACTACCACAGGACCTGTACGTGATAATGACTTTTTAACTTCAGATAAATTTACACATGGCAGTTGTGGACTCATTGATACTCGTAATCCGCCACGTTGACTGCGATTGTATACATCCATATAAAACTGTTCGCCATAGTCAACGCCAAAGTCAGAAGCATAACGAATCAATGCTTCTACCAACAACAAAGAACTACTAGGAAAACCAATTATATAGATGCGTTTATTCATTAGCTAATCATCTCCAAAACACAATCTGCAACCCAACGGTGTGCTTCTTTTGACACCATGTTATCTCCAAACTGTTGTTCTAAGTTAGTGGTTAGGTTTAACCAATCACTTTGACGTATGGTCAACAACAGTGTGCGAATACTATTTAATGCCGCACGAGCTTCAGTGAGTGTAGTTTGTTCTGTGGGCCAAATAACTGCTTTAGCGGCGTCACTGAGTCCTGAAATATCTTCTGTGTTGTTAGGTGGAAGAGGAATATCTAAGAACGCAGGATCAATCAGTAGATCGCTGGTCAAGTGAATAACACGCTTACGCATATGAAATGCCATGCTGTCCAACAGTGGCAAAAACTGACTTAGTTTATAGTACTGATTGAACAGTGTGTCCTTGGGATTGGTTTCGATGTGCGTTACTGTGTGATCTGGATAGTACCGCTGATTGCCAGCACCACACCATTCAACAATGATTAGGTCTGCGTCTGCATCTAGCAAGCTAACTGCCGCACGTAAAAATGTGTCTTCGTTTGAGCTTCGATGAAAGCCTTGGTTGACTCCAGGAATGCCCAAGTCCAAATGCAATAGCCATCCGTAGTTGTCAACATTCTGATCTGGTAGATAACGCCCACAGGTAAAGGTACTGCCGTGGGCATGAATCTTTTTATACATTGATTTTTCTCCTTAATTTTATCTTCAGTGGATTAGATTCTACACCACTAATAATACTTCGTAGTACAAATAGTTTTCCTAGATTACAAACTGCATCGTTGATATCTTTATAGTCGTTTTGCCACACAGGAAAGCTAACATTCCAACCATAATTGAGTGCGGCACGTACAAGTCCTTGTCCTGCATCATCTTGATCAGGTACTACAATAACCTGCTTGTCTAAACTTTCTATTAGATCTGCTTGTACATCGCTGATGTTGTTGCCCAGTGTAGCAACACCGTCAATGGCGATAGCATCAAACGGACCTTCGCATACAATAACAATACGACTGGTGTGTAGTTGTTTATCTAAGTTAAACACCAGCTTGTTTTCATAGTTGTTATGGTACTTGGGTTTGACCTTAGGATCAAATGCACGGGCTGTATAGCCCATTGTGCGATTGCGCCATGTGATAGGAACTATCACACGACGATGTAGATTATAGGATTCTTCTGGTGTCCACAATAAATCATATGTAGACAAGTCAACACCTCGATCCTGTGCATAGTCTATTGCATGTTGCATTTCATGTGGAAGCTCGTTGTACAAATTAACGCATTCACTGAGATTGATTGTGTCTTTGGGAAGGTCCCGTGGCTTGATAACGATTTCTTCTTTGGGCTCTTCCGCAATGTCTTCAGGTGCAATAAGATCCTTAATACGCATAGCTTCAATGACTAAACGTTTAACAGTGTTTTCGTCTGCGCCCATCCAAGACAGTAACTTTTTAAACTTGTAGTTTAGATGCCGTCCTGGAGTGTAGTTTGATTTGAACGAACAGTTAAAACAGTGATAGTTTACTACACCTTGCCCATTGAAGATTAGTCCACCGCGACCTCTAGTGTCGGGTGTTTCGCCGTTGTGTACACAACAGGGTGCGTTAAAACTGATCCAGCCAGTTCCAGATGTTTTGCGTTTTGCAGGTAATAGGCTGGTTATTGCGTCTTGTACTTCTGTCCACATTATAGTAATATAGCACGGTTTATACTAAAGAGCAAGTAGTTTTTCAATGTATGTTTCCAATTTATTTGCTCTGGCATTTTGAATAGCAACTTGATCCTTGTCAACATTGCGAATAAAATTGTGTTTTCTAGGATCTAAATCGCAATAGTTTGCTTCTTCTATTAGTCCGAAAGATGTTGGAACTTGATATTTTTGTTTAAGTGCTTCTAATTCAGAATAATATTCTACTGAGTCTCTCCAAGTCATACCAGTTTCTTCGTATTTCCAAATTGGCATGCCGTTCTCAGTGACCCAAGTATATCCATATTTTTCAGCATCTCTATCTATACTACTGGTATACGATGCTGTACCTAGATTTCTCTGTAAAGTCAAAGGATGCCAACTCCAATTCGGAATTTCGTTGTCTACATACCAACGATGCCAATTTAAGTAATCTTTTCTAGTGTCTCCTGGTAGACCACAAATCATACTGCATCTAAAACTAACATGTTTTTTCCAAATGTCATGACGTAACTTAACAAGGTAATCTTGAGCATGTTTAAAACTCCAAGGCTTGCCTACAAACATTGCCGCACGTTCATTGAATGATTCGATTCCAAAGTAAGCCGCAACAAAACCAGATTCAGCCATTAGTTCTGGAGTTTCTGGATGAGCCCAGAGTAGATCAGCTCTTGTAAATGAAGTTACGTTAATTTGAAAAGGTAAGCGTTGTGTCATTTCATAGAATGCACGTACCTTGTCTGGATCGTCGTTAAATGTATCATCTGTTAAGTTATAGTTAATGATTTTATATTTTTCATAGTTGTCAAGTAATTCTTCTTCTACTAGTTCCATACTACGCACATATTCATTCTTTTTCTTACCAATATTAGGAAATGCACAAAATTTACATTTAAAAATGCATCCACGAGCAATTTCAATAGGAAGACTTTCTCCGGGAAGTATACAATCACGTTCGTGCCAACGATGAGTATTTTTCTTAATGTCATATTCTTCTTGCGTTTGCTCTCTGACAATTATGTTGCCATTCCTTTTTTCAAATTTAGGTGCTGGACCTTTTCTAAAAATAAAATTTAAGAAATTTGCAAACGTATTTTCAGAATATCCGTAAAAAACATAATCAAATACTGATCTATTTGGATACCTTTTTGTTACAAAACTACTAGCGGCGCCGCCTCCAACAACTTGTATCCTAGGTGATATCTTTCGTATATAAGGCAATATTTTTTCAACAAATCGTCTGGTTTCTCCAGCTGTGTGCTGTTCTTGTCCCATTGTCGAGTATCCAACTACTCTAGTAGATTTAGAGATAAATTTATCTAACAGTTTGAATACTTGTGCGTCAGTCATCTGAGGCACAAAGTCAACAACCTGTACTTGATAGTCTAGTGTTCTTAGATGATAGGCTAGTTGACCCAAACTCATTGACCTTAGGACTCGTTTAGTGCCGTTAACACTGCCTAATAGCAAGACTTCGGTTTCTATCATCCTTGTACACCTGCCTGCAGAAATAACTCTGAATATAAAACCATTTCATCAGGATCTGTGATAATATCGTGTACACGATCCCATAAACGTATGCGAGCATCTAAGGACATAAGTGCGGCTTGTTCTGCTTCGTGTATTTTAACAGGGTCATGCTCACACAGTGTTTCTACCATATATATTGCGGCAGGTCCATGTTCGTCTCCATCCAGGTCAATGTGACGTTTTAGATAGTAGTGAAATTTGGGTGCATCGTGTGCAGTAATCTGCATTTGATCTAATATACTTTGAAACATTCCTGGTATTAGTGTTTCACGACCAAACGCAAATGCACCTGCAATCTTCCAAGGTTCTCGACTGTCAATGATACTAAATGTTGTACGCATAAAACTAGCACTTGCAGGAGGAACATGCGAGTTTTCCATTGCGTCATCAAATCCGCTCGATCTTACCAGTTCAATAAAAGATTCAAAGTTACGTCCGTTTGCACCAATTTCTAGCATTGCCTGTGCGTACAAATCATGATGTGTTATAGATCCATGACCTCCCATGTCAATATCACTTTCTTCGCCCAGTACTATTTCATTAATAATACGAGCAAGTCCTGCACGAGTCCATGGTGTAGGCACCCAACATTCTGTGCTTGGGCATACATGGTGTTGTAAGGATTTAATGAGACTCATAAAGTCCCAAACTGCATACACGTGATGTTCCATAAAAACGTGTAGCTCGTCTAATGTTTTCAAACAGTCACCAGTAAATAACGGGTGAGAACTAAGACGAGCTTGACGCTCGTGAATACGATCAAGATTTAATTTCATTGGGATACCTATAACTTGCTTAGGTATTTAAGTGCAAATTTTAATGCTTTAAAATTTTACGCCTGTGGTAAGAAACCTTCATTAACATGTAGATCCAGACTCATGTTAAAGTTGTCATCGCTGTAAACAGGAGCCTCTACACCGTTGACTGTGCCTTTGATAGCCAACGTATATCGCATTGCGTCTAAAGACGCAAGTTCTTCTTCTGTAAATGTGACTGTTCCTTGTCCATTTACAGCATCATTCACTGTTAGTGTTGGATTAAAAATCGTTTGTCCTTGATCAGGGTTCATAACAGCAACCACAAACGTGTAGTTGGTTACGTCTACTTTCTTCTGATCTTGGTTTAAGAATCTCACCTGCACAGGATTATCCGTACCCTTGTACAGTTCAATTACGTGGTTATACACTCGGCGCTCCTGTCTGTTTGTTATGCTCATATCCGAAATAATAATTCGAATTTTTGGCGTATATAAATAACTGTGAATTACTTGCATGGGCTTTTTTATCGCTCTGTTTTAACTATTTATAAGAAAATTGTATACGCAACAAAACATCACTGAGCTCTTAGAGCAATATCCATTTTTAACATACCTAGTATACGGCGGGTTGGAGTATATCGGTGTGATCCAAAACTCAGACGAGCAGATCACAACAATGTACGACTATGGTAAGCTAAGAACTAGAGAAGATAAGATGCATTTCTTAGATCTAGCAGAAATTTGGTGGTGGGAATCAAATCGTATGATTCCTATTAATATTTTCTTAAAACAAGACTGGGAAAAGTTTAAATCTATTATTCAAACTATGAACAGCAAAGACGTAGACATACGCTTTGGTCCCACAACAAACATGAAAACACTAGGTCAGAAACGTACTAAACGTCGCAGTATTACGCTAGTTCGCAAGACTGATTAAGTTCATATTCACTACAACTAGATTCGCATATGCTACACTGTGCGACTTTTTAAAATAATACCCATCATCTGTGGGCTTGTCCCAAACAGTTTCAGCAACTTCACACCAACGTTTGCCTATTAAATGTCGTTTGCTTGGGCGTATCACTGCCAGCAACATTGCTAGTCGTGGCACAGTGTCTACCATTTCAGGCATACGAATCATTGTATCATAGTGATCGCTTATATGAATTAACTGCTCACAGAACTCACGTTCGTAGAGTCGTTCCCACTGTGGAGGAGTGGTCAACAGTTCTGTTAGGTGTGCTTCGTCTCTAACTTGATTGTACACATGCACGTTGAGTAGGTCTAGTTTAATATAACCACGATCTTCGCTGGCTTTGTGATCTATAGAGCAAAGTCCGCTAAAAGGATCCACAGGAACGGTTTGAAAGTAAACACCGGTGTTATGTTTTACAATCTCGCCGTTTCTGTGTATACTAGCTGGTGTGTGCTTGAGTATGTCTAGTACTCGAGTACGATCACCAAAGTCAATATCAATATCACTTTTAAATTTGTTCATTTTTATGTTTTGTTTCGTCACCGGTTAAACTTACTGAATTACCTTGTTGTATATTAGTAACATAATCTTGTAACCATGTCAATGCTGTTTCGGTAGATAATGTTTTCGGATATACCCAATTATTAATAATATTTTTAACTACCTGTATTGTAACTAAATCAGTACTACTCAAATGATGTTTGCCCACTAGAATCCCCCTTGCTTTAAAATCTCTCTAACCCATTCTCGGTCAGCGAGATAGTCTTGAAACTTACGTTGCCAAAACTCAGGATCAATCCATGGAAGCACAACTTTGAGCTGGTCTTCATTGAGCCGTTCTAAAAACTCAATGCCCGAGTCACAATTGAATACTACCCATGCACTGACTCTACCATTACTTATATGATAACATATTTTATTAGCGTTGCCATATCTAAAATAGTCTACATCTTGGAGACTATCAGTTTCATCTGCGTAACGCTGTATTTCACGGATGCTACGTTCTAGCGCATCCTGTACACTTTCGTTACGCAAGTACTGGCTTAACCATTCTACATAGTGATCCTCCTTGCACCAATGATCCAGCTTCTTGTTATTTTTGAGAAGCCAATCGGTGTAACTTTTAAAGTTAACACACCGAACCGACTGGCAGTGTCTACCATACTTGACGAATGCATTATAGTATGGGCTTTCTACCAGATGTGTGTATGTTTTTAAATTTGCACTACCTTGTGTAAGCTCATAGAATCTTAGATATGCCTGAAAACCCATTTGCACACCTTGTTCTTTTTCCTGCTGATACCTGCGTTTGGGCTCGCATAGATGTGCCGCAAGAGTACTTTCCTTGCGATAAGATTTATCACAATATTTGCAAACATAACGCTGTGTTTCGGTATCAGTCATGTCGCTTGAATTCTCTTGCCAAGTCTTTAAGATCTCCTGTATCATTCTAGTATATTATCCTTTATATACTCTGTCAAGAAATCATTAAGTATTTTGTGTTCGCCTAGTTTTCGATGTTTTAGTTCTTCCGGTGTTTTACCATATTTGTTGACCCCAGCATAGTCTTGACTAGGAACGCCCTGTTCGTGTTGCCAAGGTATAGCACACCATTTAAGTCCTTGAATAAAATTTGGGTATGCATCAAAAAGTTTTAATCTTGGATTTGATGCATGAAAGTCTTTAAAAATAGAATCAGCTTGCTGGAACATCAATACTGTATGACCTCTAGATATTAGGTCCGATTTCAGACTGATTAATCTATACATTAAATCTTCTAACTTGTCTATATCGCTATAAACTTCTTTTGTTCTCAATGCAACAAATTGATCTGTATCTTTTTCAGACCAAAAATGATCCCATCTATTAGAAAACTTTTGGTTTTGTGGATTAGTCCAACGTCCTTCGAATGATGTGTGTTCTGTTTCATTATCTTCAAGTTTTAAAATAGGAAGTTCATACCTAGATACAAATGTTATTCCTAACACATACAATGTTGGTTTATCTGTTAGGTAACTATCTTTAAGAGTTGTTCGGATGATTCTATCATTTGCACAACCAGACTGTGCAAGGTTAACAGCGTCAGCTATGTTTAGTCTGGTAGCTAAATCTATATGACCGCCGCCTCGGTTGTATGCATGCATATAACTGCAACCATTAGAAACCAAACGTTGTATCACCCCAATTCCTTTTTAATTTCCTGAGTAGACATTCCAGCTTGTTTGGCTAGTTCTTTAAGTTCTTTTTTATCATTTATTTTTGCTAATAGCTCTAAATCTTCTTCACTGCGCTCTGGATAAATGCTACGCAAAAACTTAATCGCTTTATTGTTGTTAGTCTTCTTCTTAGGACTAATCCATTTGTGATAACAGTTGCCCATACCTGGACTTATTGTTGTACTCAATAACCATAAAAACTTTTTGTGTTTACTGGCACTGAGATCAAAGAAGTGCTTGTTTAAACGCTCGTTACAACTCGCCAAATAATACTGTTGCAGGATCGGGTCGCCTGTTACACTGCTACCCCAGCGAATCATAAGGAACGGAGCAAACTTTTTTTGCTCCTCATTGGTCATTTCATCAAAGTACTCTCGTCTCTTTGAATCTAATGCACTCATTTCATTTCGTATGTTTAGTCGATCCATGGTCATTCTTTATCAAGTTATAAATCATTATAGCATGGTCTAGTGCTTTACGCAAGCCCTTGTTTGAGCGAGCTAGCTCAAACATACCACGTGCTAGTACTTGTTCGTTATGCAATCTAGTCTGCTCTCTTTGATATGGCGTGTCAGGTAGTTTCAAACGGTCTGCTGAATCTGCTCCAATGGGTCTTGCATACACAGTTGTGCCGCCGTCGGGTGATTCATAGATATATTTGGGCTTGTTCTGAGACATAATATCTTCCAATGTTGCAATTTTGAAAGCCTTCGATTACTTCTCTATGTATGGGCCAGTGTGCTAGGTCTACAGGTTCTGCAACCAACTCATAGTTGTTGTTAAATGTACTAGCAAAATATACTTTAGGTGCTTTGGTTTTGTTAGCACACTCATTAACAAACTTATGATGTATGTGTCCGTAATCTCCGTCTTCGTTGTGTGTTAATATGAGATCCGCTGAACGTATATTACGTGTTAATGATTCTTCAGCTAGACCTACATCAAATGTAAGCAACTCATTTGCTTCTAAATCTCGATAGTGATCCTGGAATCCTAAAAACTTTGTTTTAATATCGTACAGATTCCAAAAGGCAGCGGCTTCTTGTGCCCGATCATCTTTTAGGTCATAGGTCAAATAAACAATAGACCAATCCCAATCTTTAAACTTTTGTATAAAGGGCCATGCAAATATTACACAGTCATCTGGATGCGCTACTGCCGCTATTGCCTTCAATGGTTTCTCCTACCATCAAACACACATATAAATTCTAAAAAATAATCGCCTGTGTTGTGTACTTTATGAAATACGTTGTCCTCTACTAGAACAATATCTCCTGGTTTTACATCAAACTCACGATAGTCTAGTTCCATTTTACCTGTGCCGTTAATAAAATAATAGACTTCTTCTTGTCCAGCATGACGATGTCCAGTGGTGCATTGGTTTGCACGTAGTCTAGTTTTGCTGAGTACAAGATTTTTTAATAGTTTATTATCATACAGCTCGTACTTTTCATTGTCTTTGATTAGCTCGCCGCCAATCCATTCTTCGTTTACTAGATTCGGGTTACCAGATTTTTCCATAGTCAACTACCTCACTTTGTCTGCTGATATCGTTTACAAAATACACACAACGTGGTTTTTCGCCTTCCTCTATCGGAACTGCTAACAGTTGTCCGGGTCTGAGTTTAGGGAAATACCATTTAACATCCTGAAATATATCTTCAATTTCGATTTCTAAAAACTCTGGTCTAAAGCTACTCAATGAATTGAAACTAAATGCTTTGAATCCTCTATCATTGATACTAGTTAGTGGAACAACTTCAAGGTCACCGAACTCAGCCTCACCAATCAATATTTGCCAATCCAACGGCATACGAATTTGTTTGCCTGCAATACGCAAAACCAATGCGCTACTGTTAAAACTTTCTAGAAAAATCAACGGAATAAAAAAGAAGTCAGGGTTTTTTGCATCGCTGTTGTCTAATACTGAAAATCGAAGATCTTCAATCTCTTCAGGCAGTTCAGTCATATCAAATGGCTGGTTTTCTAATGTTAGTATTCTCATATTTTCCAATATTCCTTAATTATTTTATAATATACATCAGCAAGGTACTCCTGGCTTTTTGGATCTCCGTGGTAACCAGGATCAAAGCCTAGTGTTTTATCAAAGAACCATTTGTTAGTAGCATATGCTGGAGTTTCTTCAAAGTCAAGTGTAAAACAACGATCAGGAACTACTTCAGGAAAATACTCTCGAACATCATTGCTGGTCCAAAGATTACAAGCAACAACCAAGAAAGGAATTTTAGCATAGTGCAGTTGCATTATACCGTCACGAATAATCCAACGGTCCATTTGCAATTTCCATTCCGAATCATACATAAAGTTAATATATTGTTTAACTGCGGCTTGTGTGCCTTTATCAATTTTACTAGCACGATAAGGATGATTATAATTTTCTGCAAGACTAAAAATAGTTTCACAAATCATTGTATAAGGATTGTTGCCGTAATTAACATTGTTAATCCCTGCTTCGATATTGTAACCATTTAAGTGTGCTTTTTGTAGGTGTTGTTGTAGATCACTATTCCAGCCTTTATTTTCATCCTTAGGAGGAACATAAGGAGCCGCACTAGCTGGTATTTCCATACGATCATGAAATGTAGGAGCAATAATAGCAAAGGCAGGACGCTGACGAAGCACTTCATCAATTTGAATTCTAATGCCACCGTTAGAGCATCCTTGGCGTGCTAGAATTTCTAAATCCCAGCCTAGCTTCTTAGCTAGTACTTCGCCATATGCAGTACCTGCTAGCTCTTTATATTCTGCGTTTGCTGGAGCACTAAAACTGCATCCACATACCATTAACTTATTCATAAGCAAAATACCAATTCCTGTTTAGTGTATTATACGATGTTCTTAATCTTTCCGATCCTTGTGGTATTACTTTACACATTGTACCAAAGATTGTGTCATGTACATGTAGTTGTATATTGTCTGTAACTGCACGCCATAGTACTACTATACAACACCAATGCATATCAGTCAAGCCTTTTAGGTTAATTTCATGATTAAAACGTTCGTAATCAACATGCCCTTTTTTATTTAAATCCACTGAATGCCATTCTGTTTCGTGTACAACTCTAAAGTGTTCCATAATCTCTGGCATACCTTGTGTGCCTTGGTGTGCCTGATTAAAAAGATTAAAGATTGTGTTTTGTTTAAACTGGTCTGCGGATTGAATAGCTTCTCGATTAATAGCCTCTTCAAACTTTGGATCTATTTCAATCTCAGGTTCGAAACCATATGCTTCACTAGCACTTTGACAAATAGCAAACATAGGATGATGCTCGTAGATTCTAAACTGATATTCTATACGACCTGGAATAAACTCTCCGCCTCTAGCAATAGCATGCTCGCTGATCTCTAATAAATTTTCGTTCCATATGTTGGTGCATAAAACTTCACTAACATAAACATCTCCTGCAACCTCGATATCCATCCAGTTTGCGTTCAGCACTGTAGCACGATCACTGAGCTCACATAGTTCTAGATTCTTGCGTGTTAATTCGGCACGTTCCGGATCCATTTCAACGCATGTAACATGTGTTGCACCTGCCTTTAGTGCTAGTATGCTCAACAAGCCTGTGCCTGATCCAATATCTACCACATGCTTGCCCGGCGCTTTTAGCTCTAGTGCGCTTTTGTAAAATCTATTGCGTCCGCCATCGTTAATCATTGGCAAGAACACGCCATTATCACTACGCCATTCAACTGCCATTGATAATCTCCTGTAATGTTTGTGCTACTAACTTTTGTGTTTCAGCATCTGTATGAAAACTGCTAGAAAACTTACCTTGATAAGTCCATGCATGTTCGTATAAAAATTTACATTCATCGTGCAATGATATTGTTGCTATTTTTTGAAGTTTTGCTCTAGCACAATATCCATGATACATTTCTCTGTCGAACCAATCCTGTGCGTCATGATCAAACAAGTAAGCATGATATTGCTTTATTGCATCTACAACTTCACGTGAACCTTCCAAGACTTGTCGATTGGTTACCAGTGTATCTATAGTATGACTAATAAAAGGCGCACGTTCATCGCCGGCATATTTGTTTTCGTTATATGTTGGAAATCCATCGTCATTGCCATAACGTATATTCTTTAGCACATTAGGTGTAGTCCACTGTGGTGCCTTAAGGACAGGATTTGGTGCTAGCATACGACTAGGATCAGTCATACCGTACACGATAATATCTGGATACATCCTTAGTGCTTCATTAAACTGACAGAAGATTGCACTGTTGCTAGCACCTTGTCGTGCTAGGTTTATAACATCACCGTCTAATAGTTCACTAAAATGATAACCTGGGTAGTCCTGAGATGGAGCACAAAAACTATCGCCGCATACTACAACTTTCATTGTTTGCCTCTCAGTGCTAATTCAATAGCACTGTCAATTTTTGCATCAAAACTAGCCGACTTTAAACGCTGAAAGTTTTCTTCAACTTTGTCCATTACACGAATATAATCTTTGCGAATTTCCTCTATGGGTCTGTTTACAAATTGCCATACACTTTTTGTAAACTCTGTGATACGTTCTTGAGGATCGCCTATATTATCATAGTTTAAATTAAACAGTTCTTCAAATACATGGTACCCTTTGTCTCTAAGTACACGCAAACTGTTTGGAGCGGCTGTGTATAAGAATAACTGTCGATGTGCAATAGCATTAAAAATCTTTTCGCTAAAAAATGGTCTTGGTGCCAACCCACGAAAATGTGTATCAACAATTACATTCAAGTAACTGTCATTGAATAAGTCATGTGGTAGAGCATCAAAATCTACACGGTTGCCTATAGTTTCAGTCGGAATTCCTGGTAAGTTAGCAACGTCAGACAAGAATTCGTCTGAAAAATAGTTAAACACATCCGTACCTTTGCCACTATCGCGTGTCCATGTGTAATCAAAGTTTGTTTCCAAACAAGAATAATATAATATTGTTGGACTAATATCTACATTTTGTAGAGTTTTCAGTAAATGTCTACGCCAAGGATAGTCTTTGGTGCTGGTGTACATAACACTGTGTTTACGATAGTGTCTAGTAATGTCTTCAAAACTTTCCGGTCTATCAAAGGTCCAAAAGTGTGTAGCATGTTCATGAAATAGATCACAGTATACTGGAAAACGCACTCCATCTTTGTGCGTATCCCAACGACTGGTCAAAAATACAAAAGGATTAGTTGTGGTTTCAGCAAAATGATTTAGGTATTCAACCAATGGCTGTTGTAGGTGTGAATCCATATATGGATTCTCAAGTACTAGAATATCATCTGGTGCATAGTTTGAGCGATCATTTAAAAATTTAACATATTGATATTCAAAATTTGGAGCTCCTGTTGAATCGTAGTCGTCTGCAAAATCAATGTGTCGAATATAACGATCTTGCCAAGGCTTTTCATGATAGTAATAGCTGTTGTGAAAATCTGTTACACGAAAAAACTTTTCACCTGCATAGCTTTTCTTTTCTCGCAGAGCAATACCCAACACATTTGCAATGTTGTTTTTGATCTCTACTCTATATCCATTCATGTCACGAATATCAAGAGCACGTTGACCAATAACTTCTAAAGGCTCGTTGTCTATGCGACCTTTTTTGAAGTCATCTTCCATACTCCAAATAGTACGATGTACTTTGACTAAATCCTGTATCATATGCTGGATTTTTTCGAGATCGTAATCTTGTTTCAGTTGCTGTTCGTAAAACTCAACTTCTTCTCTATTGCCTTCTGTAAACTTCTCATCTTTTAGCAAAGCAATAGCATAACGATCCACTAGTTCATATACAGGAAACTTCAATTGACTACTCCAACCTTGGGAAAATAACGAATAAACTCTACTGGAGTATTTAAATGTGTTTGCAGACGTGTCCTAATTTCTTCAAAGAAGTTCCATGCTAGTGGCATGTACACACACCGAGTTGGGTCCACATAGTCTGCGAGTTGATCTACACTAATAATAGGTATATGTCTGCCTGGAGTATACAATCCTTGCTTTAGAGGACTGTCGTCGATGATGCATGCTAGTGGCACCTTTGTGTAGTTTAACAGTGTGTTTCCTTTAGCCGCGGCGCCATAACCAACAACTTTTATACCCTCAGATGCTTTAAGATTAATAAGAGCTACTAATTCCTTACAAAGTGCTTGTACGTTCTCACTCCACGCAAAATACGTGTCTTTTGTTTGCAATCCTTGTGCGGCTTCTACAGTAAGTATATTATCAACATGTTCTTGGTTAACTGCTTCGTGTCGTAGCTCAAACACATAGCTGGTGCCGTGTATAGGTGTTTTAACAACGTCTGTTAGATGCAAGCCTGCACGTCGAGCTAGCTTGTACATACTGTAAGCATTGTAGAAACTGATATGCTCGTGATAAATGGTATCAAATTCATTGTTTAACACCATGTTGGCTTGGCTAGTACTGAGGTATATGCGTCCTTCTGGGATTAGATGTCTACGAGCAACACGCAGAAAGTCCATTGGATCTGCTAAATGACTGAATGCATTTTGATTGTTGATAACATCAAAGCTCAACACGCCCAATTCTTGTATTGCGTTCTCGCTAAAGAAACCAGTAACACATTGATGCTTGCTGTTTCTAAACTCCGCTAGGTTAGCGGCTGGGTCAATGCCATATGTGGTTTGCTTGCTGAAACTGTCCAGTTGTGTCCCATCATTACAGCCCACATCTAGCACACTATATTCTTCTTTGCCTATGCGCTCAGTTACCCAACGTGCAAACCAATCGCTGTAGTCTTTGATTGTTTGGTTGGTGCCTGTGCGATACAAATAGTCTGTGTAGATAATAGTAGGATCAACAGTATGCGTTAACTGTAGATGATAACAGTTAGTGCATAAGTCCAACGCTAATGGATATTCTGTGCTGACTGTGCTTTCAGTTTCATAGTTGTTAGCAAGTGGCTGTTTGCCTAGGTCTAGAACTGTTTCTAGTTCTTCGCTACCACATGCTAAACATTTTGTGTTTTCAGTTAAAGCTTCAGCCATCTTGAATTCTTTAATGTCCAGTTAACCATTTGTGTTAACCTTGTTTCAAAGTCTTGGCTAGGAACCCAACCAAGGCTTTTCATATACGCTCCACTGAGTGCATATCTGAAATCATGTCCAGGACGTTGTGAATCATAGCCGACCATTTCAGTTTTAATTTTGCGTCCCATAATTTTAGCGACATGTTCTGCTACTTCTAGATTGCTGTATTCACGATCACCAACAATATTAAACTTAGGACAGGTGCCGCCACCTTCGTCGTGTGCAATAGGAAACTCGCCATGAGGTAAGTTAATAATAAACATAGTAGCGTCTGCAACATCCGCCGCATGTATCCAATGACGCAAGCCTGAGCGTGTGCCTGTTTCTGCATCGCAATGTATTACTACAGGTTTATCATCCAAGAGCTGACGCATAACAATGCCCAAAAACTTTTCTGGTAACTGACGTTCACCAAACACGTTCATGGTGTGTGTAACATAGATAGGCATCTTGTAGGTATTTTCATACGCAATGCAGAGCTCTTCTGCTCCTGCTTTAGTAGCTGAGTATGGACTACGGCTATTGTAACGTGACCATTCGTGATACTCTATATCGTCTGGAGCATCACCAAACACTTCATCAGTACCAAAGTTAATAAACTTCTTTAGGTTGGGCTGATGGTGTCGTGCAAACTCCAATAAGTTTGCTGTACCCACTACGTTGTCCTGCACAAACTGTAGAGGGTTTGCAATACTACGATTAACATGACTACCGGCTGCCATATGTACAATGTAATCTAGCTCGCCAATTTGTTTAGATATTTGATCGTTAAGCTCTGCACGTAGGTCATGGAATATAACACGTAGTCTACGCATCTCTTCTGGACCGAACTCTTGTGCTAGTTCCGCAATACGATTTAAATTACCTGAAAAGTCTAATCTATCCAAGCTAATGATTTCGTATTCAGGATGCTTGAGCAATCTGCGTAAAAGATGGTGACCAATAAACCCGGCACCTCCGGTAACTAAAATTCTTTTCACTTCCATTCCACCTTTTCCAATTCAAACGGATAGTTTGCATCTCGATAAAATTGCTTCCTTTTTGTAAGGTGGCGTTTTGCAAACTTACATGTAGATGTAATATCCCATATCTCTACGTGATCTTTATCTTCTGCTTTACGAATGCCTCGCCCTATAGATTGTATAACTCTAACGAAGCTCTTACCAGGTTCCAAAAGTACGAGATTGAAAATGCGAGGGATATTAATACCCACAGCGGCAACACCATAAGTGGCCACAATAACCTTATCGCTAGAGTCTGCGATTTCGTCATATTCTTGTTTACGATCCTGTGCCTTTGTTCCACCGCTGACAAAAACGGCGCCCTGAATCCTCTCTGTGAGTTTTGTTCCTGCATGTATCCTATCCACTAATATTAATGTGTTTCCACTAGTTCTAATCTGTTCAATCATACCAGCAATATAGTCCAACCTGTCAGGTTGTTCTAACAAGTATTTAAGCTCGCTTTGATAGTTGGAATATTCTGAATGATCGACGAGCTGTACAATGTTCACTTTACATTGTGCAAGATGTCCTGCTTCTTGCAGTTCGCTGGCACTGAGCTTGCCCATTACGTTTCCAATGCTACAATACAAACTCGCTTGTTCAAATTCTTCTTTAGGAATAGTTCCAGTTAGTCCCCAACGTATAGGTACGTGAGCAAATACACTAGTCAGCAGAGTTTTTAGTGCGTCTGCTTTAGCCATGTGTACTTCATCTACCATTACACACACAACATCTTCGATAAACTCGCCAATGGAGATATCAGCAACTTGGTTGCGTGTGTTCTTTAGCAGTACATTCAAACTCTGCCAAGTGCAGATAGTATGCTGTCTACCAAACTCTTTACGATCACCAAAGAATACACCTACGTCTAATCCCATGTTGATATAGTCTGCTTCTGTTTGTGTAACCAAACTTTTGTTAGGCACAATAACAATGCTACGCCCGTAGGCTTCTACACTCTTGCTCAGTGCCGCAGTCATAATAGTTTTGCCTGCGCCTGTTGCTACTTCTTGTATGCACTGTGGATTGTCTAAGAAGTTATTGATGATCTCGACTTGATAGTCACGTAGTTGTATGGGTTGCCCTGCGGCTGGATGACCTTTGGGCCACAATGTATCGCTATAGGAGTTTTCATCTACTTTTGTGAATTCAAAATTAGTAGAATAATCCCTAGCATCGTGTAATTCAATATCATACCCGCCACGTTCCAGCTCAGGTAAAATCTGAGGAAGTAGATTGATATAAGTTGAGCCTCCCAATTGGAAGAAGCTAACCGTACCATCCCACCGTCCTAGTCGTACTGCTGGCATATAACGTGCGCCAGGTATCTCATACTTAAACAAGTTCATGAGTCGACGACGCATGTTAAGATCTAAACCTTCAATCTTAACATTCACTTCGTCTTTAATATGTAGTATGCATCTACTCATTCGGATCCATCTTTTATGACATTGCCGTGATATACTTCCACGTATGCATCGCAGTGGTTACATGATAGGTTGGTTAGGATAGTATGTCCACCTTCGTTCCATGATAAATCATGTTCATCTATTTCTATGTCGTGATCTCCACCCCATATAAGTTCATTATTACATACATAACATTTCATATAGTTTGCTCCTCTAGTGCTTGTTTAAGTACGACTCCAAGTCGTGAAAGATTGGGTCTTGCATTACCGTTGCTAACAAAGATTGTTTTTTCTGCTCGTTGGAACATACCTTGGCGTATACTGCCTCCACGAATCAATCCGTTACTAGTAATTAGTACGGGATAAGTGTCCAGTGTTTTTTTGTTTAGTTTAGTTCCAACTTCCAATATGTAACGGCGTTTGTCTGGCTGAGGCTCACTGTAAACTTCAAGCCCAGTAAAATCTTTAAACCAGTCTACCAATCTTTCGCCAGCATTTTGATAGATAGCAATAGGAAAACGATCCACATGTTCAATGTATCGCACAATGTCTACTAGCCTATCAGACTCGGATACTTCAGTCCAACTATTGAGCATAAACTCGTGCGACACAGTGTCAGGAACACAAGCCGTAAGCAAACTTTCGTCAACATTGTACTTGCAGACACCACTGAGGTCTATCAGTCGTGTGATGTTGGTCATGTCTACAGTACCAACATTCTCTGCAATGTAGTTGGTTAGACTTGAGGGTGCATTAACAAACACCATCTCATTATCTCGTAGTGTTAGATGCGGAACATTGTATTCAGAACTATTACATAGCTCAATTAGAGCGTCAAACTCTGAATCGGTTTCAAACTTGTAGTCCGCCACTAAAGAATTATATGCCCACATAATGTTATAGTCAGTGAGTGCTATTTTCCAATAACGGTCTGTTTGGTTCCAAGCTACTGTTCCATGACTGGTGTCTCTTGCAAAACTTCTCAAATGTTCAATTATCTTTTGATCAAAAGGAAAGAATACTTTAAGTTCTTCGTTCTCAACTTTTAATCTGCGTCGGTAATCAATATCTCGTAACGGAAGTTTACAAGTAACAGAACCTTGTTCTACAGGTTCAACACTAATAGCATGCTTGGCTAGTTGGCGACGATATTTGGTAACAATCTTAGCGGCTAGATCAACCTGCTTGGGCGTAAAGCCTATACCTTGTACGATTTGATGTGCGAAATTATCCAATACACTAACATCATATCGTGCTAGCTTTACAATAGCTTGATTAGTATATGCCCAGTTGCCTACTACCCAACGACCTTTTTCGTTTTCTGTGTAGCCTGCAATAGTTAGTATGTAATCTTCTAAGTGTTTGAATGTTTTCATCATATCACACTATAGCATCCTGAATAAGTTTTGTCTATTAAAAAAATGGGCTTGTGAATCCGAAAACTCACAAGCCCAAAGGTATGCCGCTAGTTTTTAGGAGCTAGGAGGAGTAACTACCGGCATTCTCTAGCTACCTGCTTTAGCGCAGGTAACCAAAGCCATTGATTCCCAACGGTCAGGAAAACTCTTTACTAGGTCTGCGATCTTGAGCGCCATACGCAGACTCATTTCACGCAAATTATTCTTATTCTTTTCCATGAAGTTTAGGATTGAATCCTGTTGTTCTTGATTAAAATTGTATCCTTCAAACAACGCACCATCGCCTGCAATCTGTCGGATACGAAGCATTTTATCTCGCATCGTGTCCAAGGTCAAGTCTAGGTAGTGACAACGTGATTGAAGTGCATCCAAATGGTCCCTCATCTTTTGAGAACGAACATTCTCAAACTTAAGGTTGGTGATAAACACCACGGAACCTTTGAACTCAAAACTGTCTGGAACGCCTTCTCGACGCAATAGGTTACTGTCTGCAAGCCAGCTAATCTTACGTTTCTTGCCAGAGTCTAATGCACCCTTCAGAAGGTTTAGACAAACATCGTCCATCAGCACACTGTCACAGTCATCAAACACCAACATAGAATTAGCATCGCTATATTTGTAGAGTGTGGTGTAGAGACCAATAGCACTGGTGCTACCTTTAACAACATCTGCCTTTAGAGGACGACCTGCAATCTGATCAAACAGTGTAGCTTTTTCAACTTCTTGTTCGACACCGTAAGATTTACCAACACCTGGAGGGCCACTAACAATCATTGCACGAATGTCACCACTAACACAAGCCTTAGTCATATCAGTGAGGATATCAAAACGCTCACGGATTTCTTCAATACGTTGTTCGTCGGATTTGCTATCGTTGTCTTCTACTTCAACAACTTCTGCATCGGTAGCATCTGCACTCACAAACTCATAATGCTTCATGCTAGTAATTTTGATGCGAAGTTTGTCGGGACAACCATGAAACTTGTTGTCATTATAAACTGTAACTTGACCACCTTTAGCGGTGTGCTTGTATTGTTCTGCAAGACGGAACACCTGACCACTAACATCTGCGTTACGGTAAGTGCCTTCTGCGATACGGATAAAACTTGATTCTGACATTCCTATTGCTCCTATGTCGTTTTCGTTGTTCCTAACTATACACTTAGTATAGCACCTATTACGGGTTTGTCAACCTCTTATTTGGTCCAAACATGATAAAACTTAGTAGGGAGATTTTCGCATGAATATGCAGTAGAAGCATAGTTCACCACCTTAACACACTCATTGGTGCTGTAACTAACATGCACATCAGGAAGGCTCAGTGCTGAATTCATGCTATAGACTAAGCCTGCTCCTAGTGCGCCAACTGCTAAAAAACTGAAAATCTTTGTCATTCCCTACTCCTCTTTCCTAACTGTTATATACAGTATAGCATCACTGTCCAAAATGTCAACTATTTTGTGCTAGAAAAAAGTGTTGTATTTCAACGACTTAGGAATTTTCTGGAAATTCTACATCGGCAAATGGCACCACCATACGCCAATCGTTCTCGGCATCGTAGATCTCATAGACCTCTTGATCCCTGTCACGGGCCGTAGCATAGCCCTCACGAACTAGAACTTTGTGTCCAGCAATAGGCAAATCAGCCATGCTATAAAAGCCGCCGGGACGGTCAAACCTGTCCACAGGAAACTTGTACTTGTAGGTGCAAAGCACCCCTTCACGATCTTCAACCATCAATACTCTCCATCCAGTTATCGAGAATAGCCTCAACTTTTTCTTCGTTGTAACCAAGTCTTGTTAGATCAGTAACAAACTCACGGGTATCTCCCGTATACTGAAAACGCATAAACACGTTGTCTACTTTACGTTCCCAAAACTCACGAACTTCAACTACTTCACCCATTAACTGTTTCCTTTTGTTTAGCGATGTACTTAACACGCCCGTTGCAGGCGTTATCCACAGTTATCGAATAATCTGCGGAATACTGTTGATGAAAATCAAACACCTTTTTCATGAATAGATCAAAATGTTCGTTTATCCACGGTTGTGTAAATTCTATTTCAATTTGTGCTGGTTGCATGCTTCTGCTCCAGTAAATAGTCTTCTAGTGTGTAGAGTGCATCGGGACCATGTCCACCAACGTGCCATTCGTAGCTACCCATTGGAGTTTCTTTTTCTTTCCAATCGTAGATGGTAGTGATCACATAGTCTTGTGTTTCATTTTCCAAGTCTTCAACAAAAAACTCAATATTCCAAGAGCTATTAACTTTACCATCGCCAGATGATGCTTCGGGCTCACCAAACAAAGCTACCAGCTCATCGTATGTGGCTTTGATTAAACCGCTGTAGCTGGTTCCAACTATATCAACGCCAACTCCGGTTTCACTAAGGCTAATAGTCTTGCTCATGCCGCATCCTCATACTCTTCATAAACAACAACAGCCTCGAGCTCTTTAACAAGCTCACGTCCGTAATCGGTAAACAGAACACCTTGATTCCAAACCCAATGCTCAACGTCTTGGCTGTGATAGAAACGTTCATCCTCAGTCAACCAACGTAGAGCCGTTGCACGGTCGCCAGCACCTAAATTTATAGTGTTGTTGATGAGGTTTTCACACTCAGTAACAGCCTCTTGGGCTCGTCGGGCTTCTTCCTTAGCCACCCGATCACATGCATCTGCAATGTACTCAGCTTCTGCACGAAGCTCTTCCATGCTCATGCTAGCAAAGTTGTAATGACGACCTTTGGTACCAAAAGCAGTTTTATGCTCTTCGTAAATGAACATCTCAAGGTCTTGACGGGCAATATCTTTAAGTTCTACTTGCATCGACGAGTCTCCTAATTCCTTATTGTCTATATAATATAGCACCAAGGTATCAAAATGTCAACCAAAAAAGACGTTTAATCTGCGTAATAACCTTGACTCTCACAACGTTCTACCCATTTTTTAAAGTATTTTCCGTGGTTTACAGGCTTGTTATTCACAATCTGATGTAAGTGGATCATCTCGTGGGCAAGTGTATCTGTGAATGAATGTACACACGGAAACTCTGCCATAACACCAAAATAAACGTTGCCGTCATCTTCAGGTACACACCATCCAGCTTCGCTGTCAGAATCTTCTATTTCCAACACATCAATTGCAGAAAACTCTAGTTCACCGTCAAACACTGTGCGACTGATTTTCGCAAACTCATGACGTAGACGCTTTTCCGTAACTTTGTACATTAGGCAAAACTCTGCTTGTTGTTTAAGTGTGTCCTATACTAGCACTGAAATTAGGTTGTGTCAACCTAATTTTCAAACAGTTCGTGATACATAGCTTTGCCTGTTGTGCCGTCTCCGCCGTTATCCTCAACGTTAATACTTTCATTGACGGACCCATCTTCGTTAACAAAGTAAAGATCATAAAAGAGTGTATCGCCGTTAGGATATATTGCAGTATCATAGCGCAACAAGTTCCACCGTGGAGGCACTGAAGATTCAAAACTGTATGTATGAAAATGTCCTTTTTCTACGCTCATACCAAAATAAACATAAGGAGCATCGTCGGGCAGTTCTTCATTGTCAACTTCTTCTACGGCTTCAACGCCATATCTTCCAGCAAAATCTTCCCACGCTCCATCAAAAACTTCTTCTTTATTGCCTTGAGGATCTTCGCTTTCAACTTGCACCCATGCACCGGATACAGCACAAACGTTTTCGTGTAGTATATCACTCATGTCATGCCACTCGCCTTCGATTTGAGCATGTGCTGGGACGTCAGCCCATTCTTTCATTTCTGGGAAATTCCTTTCCCAATCACACATATACTCTTCAAAATCTTCTTCACGTTCTTTCCAGTATGTAAACTGCTCTTTGGTCAAACGCCCATAGACCATTTCTCCACCATAGCCTCCGAGGGAGATGAAATAGGTTCTGGGTCCGTGTTTAAGAGTTTCAACGGTGCGTTCTTGCTCTTCCAACGAAGCCATTACACTGGCTCCAGTTTTGAGTTCTTGCGCCCTTCAAGTATAGGCTTGAGCATACGCATTAGTTTACGACTGGTGTCATAGACATACTCACGTGCATCGTCATCTTCGTCGCTAACGATTAAAATAAACCCGTTCGCGGCTTTACGAATTTCGATGTTTTCAAATGTATCTGGCATTATAATATCCTCTACTTACAGATTGTTGTATTATGTTAATATAACGTCTATAGTATAGAAAGTCAAGCCATTTTGATTAGATTTTTCCAGTAACCAATGTAGTATCAACAACATCTTCTTTTGGACTACTATATATAACATAGTTTTGGCTTATAGCATTCTTCAATCCGTTTTCGATCTGCTTGCCGTTGTTCATCCACATATGGTAATGACTGTATAAACTGCTGTTAAGGCTTGAATACATGTCATAGTGATCAAGAGCACCTTCGTGGTTACTGTCAAAGTACCATTGATCTCGGTTACCAAAAATATACTTTTGATTTTTTTCGATAAAGTATGTTTCGCCAAAGTCAAACAATCGCGGATAGATAGTTTGTACGAACTCAGGACTCATACTATCTACTTCCCAACCATAACTCGGGTTGTGTGGTTTAGCACCAGGAATTTTACTAAAGTCTTGTTTAGCACGTTCGTGATAATTATTAACTAATAAGTGACATTGTTTACGTATAATCTTTTGGCAAATATCAGTGGGACTCCAGTAAAAATATTCGTAACTGCCTTTTGTGCCATCATCGTATAACTGACGCAATGGAGTCATACGAGCTTGCACAAATGCATCATGAAAATTAAATATCCAATTGTTGTCTAGGTAACGGATCATAGGTTTGTCTGATCCAAAAACCCATGCTAAATTCTTACCCTTTTCCAGTAACTTATTCCAGTCTGGGATAGTTAAGTAAAACTCGTCGGCAATAATTCGGTTAATACTAAGCATGCTACCAAATACATCAAACAGATTATCTCCGAAACCGTACTTGCAAATAATATCTTTCCAGTTCTTGAACATATCACCATAGTCGATTATACGCACATTCAATGAAGGATATTTAGTTTTTAGCCATTTGATTTTGTTCCAAGTTAGTGCAGTTAACTCTTTGTATTGATTACTGACTTTGTCATATTTGCTATAGTAAACACACACTTCGTCAATTGGAATATTGTTGTCTAAGAAGGCATATAGCATATTGGCACTATCGTGTCCACCGCTGTAATATAATATTAGATAATCGTAACTGCGTCGAAGTTCTAACGCACGTTGTTTGTATATTTCTCGAATGTCTTCTTTGGGCTCTTGACTCCAATCAAATTGCCCAAAGAAGTCATCGTTATAATTCCATTTCCATTCTTGTGGCATATGATGGTGCCAGTCCATCAGTTCGGTTTTAAGATAAGTCTTACGATTACCGATCTGATAAAAGCCGTTACGGTCACCGATACTAGATGGACTGACTACCTTCATAATATTATTTCCAGTTAAGTTGGATTTTAGCACCTTCGATGTATTCATCGAGTGTTGCAGAGTCAACACCTACTTTAGTGTTAACCATGTTTTGCGGCTCAAGTCTTAGACCTAAGTCACTTAATGACTTTTCTAGTGTAGCTAGATCTTTGTCTGACATGTTGCGAACAAAGAGCATCATACCAAGGCTGTATTCACTAAGTGGATTGTCACCAGTTAAGTCGCTCATTGGGCTTTGACCATAACGTGTTGAACCAGTTGAGTACAGACAATCGATTGTGCCTGCTTTAATTCCGCTACTAGCAACTGAAGTAGCAATCATTGCAACATCAACTTCGCCATTGACCAAACCTGTTAGAGCTGGACCACTGCCGCCGTATGTAACATTCTTAAAAGTAATGTTCATGTTATTGGCATTAATATGCTCAATTTGACTAGCCTGTGGGTTAAACTTATTGTTACCAAACAAAAGGTTGCTACCTGGTTTAAGTGTAACGCCTTTTCTAACGCAGATGTCGTATGGTGCATATGTAACAGCAATTGGCTTTGCTTTTGCAAAATCTATTACGCAGTTTTGATTTTTCTTTTTGCTGTTACGATACATGCTATTTGACCAAATAATACCTACTGGATCCGTAGCAGATTCAAAGTAACTAACTGACTCACCACAACCGCCAGTCTGTTTAGCGGAAATATTAAAGTCTGACTTTTTACCAAGTTCAGCAATGTTATTAATTAACACGCCTTGTGGGCCTTTGAGAGTTGAAGTAGCAACTACTTCGAACGCACTTGCAGAAGTAGCAACTGCAATAGACAGAACCGCACCCAGTACGGAAGTCTTTAAGATTTTATTTAACATTCTGTTTTCTCCTTATGGTTTAGAATATGTAAATTTGGAACACTCGATAACCTGTTTGTAAGATCTGTCCTGTTAACAAGAATCCAATTACTATCGGTAAAAGGTTTACTTTTAATTTTGCTACAATATAACTGATTGGTAAAAACACAGCAAGATGAACTAGTATATACTGAAACGTATAGCTGTTAGCATAAAAGAACATCGAAATACTAATTGTTGCTATGATTACACCAAACCAGCGTGTAGTTAAAATTAGCGCAATCCAATTATAAAAATACTTATTTGTAGTCAATGCCAGCGCCGAAAACGTAAAAGTGGCAAAGACTAACACACCTAGTAGAGTAAGTTGGTTTGATGTTTCTTTCATAAACTCAAACCCAAACCCCAATTGATTAAAATACTGTACAAAAAACACTTCAGTTGCAGTAATAGGAATTCCAAATACTAACAAAGGTAACCATGCTGTTATGATAGCAGAGTTATTAGCAGTTTCGCTAGCGGCTACACGTGCCAGTGGCGAATGCCCTCTGAATTTTTGATAGAGGTAACAACAATAACTTGAAAGTGAAGCTCCTAACTGTGGTACAAACCCAAAGAGCGATCCTAGTAGGCTGTATATGGAAAATGGTCCAATCCATTTTCTTACAGGAAAAGGTTGCTTATCTGTTTTATCGACCAAGTCGTAATTGATTTCTTCAGGATCTTTAAAAGTCATCTGCATTGATACTATAATAATCAATGCTAATAAACTGTTGAAATAATATGTTGGTGTACCAACATAAGGAGCTAGATCTTCATAGAACGAAATAAAAGAGCAAAATACTATTGTTAATGTGTTGATTATCCAGCGTCTATCGCTAGTGATAGACACTACTATCAAAAATACAAATATTGCAAATTTTGCCAGTATTGGAAGAGTGAGACCTTGTAGTAATCCAGCCATCAAAGTTAATGTCAGTATACCACTGGCAAACAAACTAGCTACTAAACTGCCATAGGTAGTTGTTTGCACCGCTTGATAAATCTCACCAGGTGTTTTAAAGTTTTTTAGTTCAAATAGAATCGGAAAGGAACTTGATTCGCCAGGAATACGATAATACAAAGCGGCTTGACTACCAAAGAACTGAGTACCCATCAGTGCTACCATTGCATAACACAACAAAGGCAAAGGGGTAGGATCAATAATTGGTAAGAACAGAAAATATCCTAGTAAGATAGGGATACCAGGAGCGAGTCCAGTTAGCACCCCAGAAATTATACCAACAAATCCTGCTGTCGCTATTTCAAGCATTTGTGTAGATTGTTCCTTAACTTATTATTTTGCTAATAGATGTATCTACACACTATACACGGAAGGGCGTTACAATGTCAACATTGATAAATGGTTAATTCAACCAAAGCGTCCAAATAATTCCGACGTCGGCGTTGCACCGGCGTTGCAAAAATATTTAGTCTTCGGGCCACCAATGTTTGACTTTTTTCCAGTCTGGACGGTATTCGTTTTTAAGGGTAAAGCGTCTAATAACAACAGGAACCTTTTGCAGTTTTCTTCCCATCACCAACGAATACAAAAAAGAATTAGCAGGCGTTTCATCAGGTTCTAATACAGATTCTACAAACTTGTGCCATTTATATGTCTGTTTTTCGTCATCATACCATTCACGGCAGTAACGCATAGCATCTTTACCAGATCTCCAATGTTTTTGTATAGCTGGACGGTTGGGTTGCATCGAATATGCATCATAAATGTTATTTTCTATCATATACTCGGCGGCAGTATCTAATGCAGATTTCCACGGATGTGGTTTAGACCAATCTAATAGGTTTTGATAAACAAAGTTAATACTAGTAAAACAAACGACGTTGGTCTCTCCGGTGTTTAATACTTTTAATAACATAAAACCAAGAAACTTATCTTGATCATATACAGCAATGTAACATTTAACAAAGGCAGGTGCATTGGCTAATAAACTTTTAAATTCCGTAAATGTTGCTAGTTTGTCATGAACTATTCCCATGTCTTTACTTTTAGAAAGCATAACATCTAAGAATTGTTTTTGTAAGTTTTTGTCTTGTTGTAGATCTTCAGCAGTGTATATTCGAGTAGTAAACATTCTAAGCCTTTTTAGGGTCCGGTAAATGTACATCAACTACGCTGGTTGCCATAAAGTTTTTAACAAACCAACCAGTCAGATCTGGTTCATACCAACGTCTGTACACATTGTATGTGTAGCTCTTATCATGTGCATGATGATTATTATGCAATGCTCCACCACACATAAAAATATTTAAAATAGCTGAGTTCAAACTGTCGTCTTGAGTATCGAAGTTACGATAACTACCTATAGGCTTCCAGTTCTTTTTCTTGGCTCTGTGAAAATGAGCATTTAAGAATCCAGCTAAGTTGAAGTTACTTATAACCGGAATACTCCAGGCTGCCAAAATAGGATACCAAGATTGAAAGTACAAGCTCAATGCTCCCCAGAACAACACATAAGCAATTTCAAGTTTGAAATAGTTTCTATGGAAAAATCTTTGCATTGGGTCATGCAACAGGTCTTTGATATGCCTTGGGCCGGAGCTCCAATCATCACCAAAGTCTGTTAGCCATAATTGCCAACGTTTGTGAGTGTGCGGATTTTGTGGATCACCGGGTCTGTCTGCCTTCTGATGATGAACACGATGCATTGCAACCCAAGTAATACAGCTACCAGCATTACTTACTACACCTAAGATCATAAGCAACCACTCTACCCATTTGTATGTAGTAAAACTTCTGTGGCACCATAGTCTATGATAGCCTACTTCCATACCCATCTTACCAACAAAGAACCAAAGAAACGGTGTAGCAATCAACAAGAATGTCCAGCTGAATTCATCTGAGAAACACCATGCAAAAAATACAACATGTGCTAAGAACATGCCTACTTTAATTTTATTGCCTGTCGCTGTGGGACGCCATCTATCTGGGTCTATTGTGTGTAATAATGATTTACTCATTTTTTTGCTCCTCTAGGTACTGCAAGTGTATTAGCAAATACTTTTTCTATTAGTAAACCAATCCAGTCTTTTTCAGACTCGTCAAGTGCATAGGTATAACTCCTAGGACGTTTGTGATGGTTATTGTGATTTCCAATACTAGTTAGTAATTGTAAAAATAAACTGTTGTTAGCAACTGCTTCGGGATACTTTTTATATCCTACTAGATGCTTGTGTGCAAGAATGTTTACTACACTGGTAGCAAAGTACCACATAGCACTGCCGCTAACAATAAAGAAAAAGAACAATGGATGAATTGCATAGCTCACAATCCATGTTGCTGTCCATAACAACCAGTAATATTTGTTTTCAAATATAAAATATTTTCTGTCACGATGTCTAATCAAATCCATGATTAGATTTTTTTGGTAACCTTCTTTGGGGAATAGTCCTAGATAGATTTTCCACCAAGGAAAAAAGTATGGACTATGTGGATCACCCGGTTTGTCTTCGTGAGCATGATGATGTCGATGTACTGTAACCCAACTTAGTATTGCACCTTGTCCTGTTAGGAATGCAAATAACTTTAACACATGTTCCTTAAAACGTGACCCTACTGTGTAAGCTCGATGTGTGAAGTACCTGTGTATACTTGCTTCACTAAAGAATGCAAATATGTGCAGGTTAACAAACATAAATGCTAACAGCCACCATTCAAAATTTAGTGTTAAAAATACTACGGTTAATATGTGGTTGCCCCATACTGCCCATAGTGTTTGATAGTATGGATTCATGTTCATGCTTTTGCTTTTTCTTTCTTGTTGTCCCAATCTTCGCCTTCTTTATCCATTAGAAAATTTCTAATTAGCCAGCCACCTAAATCAATTTCATACCATTTTGGATTTTCAGGCAATGTGGTATAACTCCAAGGTTTGGCATGATGATTATTGTGTAGCCCTACTCCAGAGAATTGACTATATAAGTTCACCCAAAAATTGTTTCTACTATAATCGTCAATGTCATAAGTTTTGTAACCCCATTTGTGACAAACAACGTTTACTAGTCCGCCACTAAGTTGTGCTAGTGCTCCAGGAACAATAAACATGTAAAGTGTGAACTTAGGTGAAACCAATACTGCTGATACTATTAATGTAACTGCCCAAATATGGAAATAATAGTCACGCATCCATTTATGGAAAGGATCTTTAACTAAATCTTTAACTACTGTTGGACTAATCACAACATTTTTTTCTGTGTCAACCCAAAACCATGTAGTAAACCAGTTCTTACTTGGATGTGGATCATTGTGCTTGTCTGCATTTTTATGATGCACACGATGATTAGCACACCAACCTAGACTACTGCCGTAGCAACCATAGATGCTGAGCCATAATAAAATACGTTCTTTCCATTTTGCCATATTAAAACTTCTATGTGCTAGATAACGATGTAGACCAATTTCTACTCCAATACTATAGAATAGTATTTTTCCTAGTAACGTCCATAATAGGTAGATAGGATCCCAATAGTAGATTAATCCAGCTATAGCTAATAAATGCAAGCTATAGACTAGTATTAGAAGTCTATGATGGAAACTGTTTAGATTTATATTTAAAAATGTCATTGGTGAGAACTTCCCGGCTATCTTTGTTACTAAGCTCTCGATGAGCTCGTAAACATATTTAAAGTTTGTTGAGGGTTATAAAACTATTTATCAACTTGGGTCACTTCAATGTTAGATTTTCTCAAAAAATCTAACCCAACACTATTGCGATAGTCTTCAGCATAAAAAACTCTTTTTATTCCACTTTGAAATATCAACTTTGCACATTCCATGCAAGGACTATGTGTAATAAAAATATCGGCATTTAACCCACTATTATTCGAACGTGCTAGTTTAGCAATAGCATTAGACTCTGCGTGTAACACTTCTGGTCTAGTAATTAACTCCTTTGTTACCTCAATCTCAGATACTTTAGAATAGACCTCATCTTCACAATCGTTATCCCAACCAGCAGGCATGCCATTATAACCATAGCTGATAACTGTGTCGTCTTTGACTACAACTGCACCTACCTGCAACCGTCTTGCATGGCTAAGTTTTGCGGCTTCACATGCCCAGTTCATATAAAGTTGAATAAACTTTTCTTTCATTGTGCGTTCCTTTGCATAAAAGAAAAGCGAGTCTTGAAACTCGCTTTTCTTAGTACATACTATATAAAATATGTTTCGTCCTAAGTTTTACTTTGTCTCCATACGCTTGCGTAGCTCACGTAATAGTACTCCATAAGCTGGTAGGAACACAATAAGACCAACAACGATCTTGGTAAGTGTATTGTTCTGTGCAACAATGTGCCAGTTCTCACCAATCCATGTTAGTTTACCGTCTGGTCCCATTTGTCCTGCGAATGCAGTAGCAAAGAAAACATAGGTGTCTATAACATTAGCGGCAACTGTACTAATTGCTGGTGCCGCCCACCATGCTTCACTCCAACGGTCACGAATGTGTTGGAAGACATAAACGTCAAGCATTGTGCCAACGCCATATGCTACACCGGATGCGGCGCCAATGCGTAGTGCCTTTTCCCATGGTGCACCACCTAGACCAATGACTAGGATACTTGCAATAATAGCAGGAATAACAGCCATTGCTACAACTGCTCGTCCAGATTCTTTTCCAAGCATACGAACAGTTAAATCAGTAGCAACAACTACTAGTGGAAAAGTAAACGCTGCCGCCGCCAGTGGAAACTCACCAAAGAATGGTAAATTAGCACCTGGGAACAGGTTAAACTTGAATTGCACCAAGTAGTTACTGACTGCAATTACCAATGTGTGTAGAATTACTAGTTTATATACTAGTCCTCTATCTACACTATCTAATTTCGCAAACATTAAAAACCTCCCTTGTTAACTATGGTTTAGTCTGCCCATGTATTATACATGCGTTGAACGTATTGGTCAACTGAGTTAGCATCCAATACGCTTTCAACTTTGTTTTTACTGCTAGAGATATACTTCTGAAATGTAGAACTATTCTGAAGTGTTTCTCTTAAACGCTCAATATTTGCAGTATTACTATATACCACGACATTGATTCTAAAGTCAGGAATTACTAAATTTGGAGCTGTTTTACCTAAAAAGCGTGTACTTAATGGATCTGTGCTGTATTCGCACTTGAGTTTGTCGCCTTGCTTGAGTGCTAGGCTTTGTCCCATCCAACCCCAGTTGATATCGCCAGCCATCAGTGCTTGTAATACTGTCTTTGATCCTGAATAAGGAACAATCTTTACAGCAGAACCACTGGCATTCCATTGTGCTTCATGCTTTGGAACAGCATACATGCTTGCCATACCCAGTGTTAGATTTTCTTCTGCACGACTAGGATCGCCAAACAAGTCTGTGTTGGCATCTGCACGTTGACAAATCAACATACGACTACTTGAGATCAACGCAACCTTTGCATTGCTTTTGGCAATTTCGTCAAGTTGACAGTTTGCAAGTTTCTTGTTTAGTGCCGCAAAGGCTACACTTGAGTTGTAAACCATAACAGCGTCTTTGGTACTTCTAAATTTGTCTGTAGCATCTGTACAGTTGCTACTCTGATGCCATTTTCCGTCTACCGCTTTACGTACTGCCTGAGCAAATACGCCTGCAGGAGATGCTTTTGAACTCTGGTTAATAACTGTATACTCTACTGGTGAAGAGTCTTGTTTAACAGTGTCAATTGAAGCATCTTGTTTAAAGTTGTATGCGACGACTGAAACAGCGCCAATCGCCACCAGGGCAATTAATAATTTTTTCATTTTTAATCTCCGATATGTTAGAAATATATAGTCGAGGCTTGAACGCCTAACCAAATAATTTTATCAGCTAATATAATAGCAAACAAGAATGGGATCGCACTTACTTTGATTTTGCGTAACCAAAATCCTAAAACAGTAAAACTGGCTAATAACATTAGATATCGTCCTAGTCCAATTTCAGCGTACTGTAGATCTACCGCTATCAGTGCTAATAATATTAATGCTACAACCCATCTCATATGATGGTGTAAACGTTGAACTAGACCTGCATAGAAGTCTATTAGATGTGTACTTAACCAAAAATAGATGACCATAACACATAATGATATTGCAATAACTAGATCAAATATTGTCCATCCAAACATACCAGTTTCTTGTATTACAGAAACAATGTCCAAACTTTGTACATCCATAATGTTGCTCATCAGCAATGTATTTTGATTAATAGGTATCCCTAACAAAAAGAATGGCAATGCACAGGTTACTACTGCTGAGTTGTTAGCTGTTTCTGCATTTAGAATTCTGCGATAACTACTAGATCCGCCAGTGCGATATGCAAAAGCTGTAGCTACACTTGCACTAGGTCCAGGAATTAATCCTGCCACTGCACCAATTAATGTACTACGCAATCCAGCTAGTATGCTATATCCTCTATTACGTACTCGCCCAAAATGTTCTACTTCTGTAATTCGTTTGACGGGATCTATTAGTGCAGGAAATATAATAGTACCTAATACAACCATGTACAAAGTATAACCATTATAAAGCTGTTGGATGTCATACCATAGATTAGGTAATGCGTAATTTTGTCGAGGACCTATTAATAATCCTACTGAAATAAGCACAAGAGTTACAAGCCATTTGCTGGGCTGTATTAAAAAGAACAACAGTATTGCAACTGAGTAAACTGCAATTTGTACAGGCATACTCATAAGTTCTGGAAACATGCCTATGCCAAAGTAGGTTACTACAATCCATACAAACACAAGACTTAGTGTTGCCGCAATATAACTACCCATGGCGGTATCATATAATAAATTGCGCTTTTGTGCTGTGGTTAAATTGTCGATATCATTTAAGTAAATTGCCGCACTTTCTTCACCCGGTATACGTGTAGTAATAGTAGCAATGCTACCAAAGAACTGTGTACCGCTGTAACTGGCTAACCAAAACACCAAAAGATATTCAACAGGATAATAGTCCTGTACGAAATAGTACAAGATCAATGGGCCTGTAAATACAGGTAGTGCTGGTAATAATCCAGCAAGCATGCCTACCAAGATGCCCGCGAAGGACACAAAAACTAAATCAAACATTATAAATTATAGAATTTTCCAAAATTCTTTGAAATCTTCGTCGGTCGCTTTAGAACAACGAGCACAACGACACTGATTACAAACTCGAGTCATCTCTTCAGGTTCGCGAACATCAAGTGCTTTTTCTAAAGCAATACCACAGTGACTTTCATGTCCACAATTTTGACAACTTGGTGTCATTATTAATTTCCTCAGATTGTTTCATTGATATTTAGTATAGTATTTCTTATAAATACTAAAATAACCTAGGAGGTTGTAATGGATCCAAATGTTCTTTCAGCCAATGCCGTTGGCTTTGAAATAGCTGAAATGCTAACACCATTTGCAGTTGTATTAATTGCATTAGTTGTTACAATGATGTTTAAAGACTTTGCTACCAGTCTGGCAAAAGGTTTAAAGTTTAAAATGAACGGTGCGTTCAACGAAGGCGACAAAGTAATACTAGATGGCAATGATTCTGTTATTGTGAAAATTGGTGTAACAGAAACTGTGTTTGGTGTTTATGGAGAACGAGGCTATACCTGGCGTTATGTTCCCAACGAACGCATTGCTTTCCTAAAGCTAGAAAAGGTTATTAATCCTAACCTACATCTGGATAGCCGAGAAGAAAAAGGTCGTAAACTACAAGCATTAATCGACAGTGTTCAGAATGAAGGCATTCAAAAAAATGCGGCTGAGATCGAAAATATCAAAAACGGAAAACAAAAATAAATTAAAATCTACGTGGGGCAGAATGATGGTGGCTATGAACTATGTACTCGCCCTGTAATAGTAACTGATTTTGTTGCTCAACCCACATTCGTGTAGAATCACTAACAGTATACTCAGGAATAACTTTTGTTATGTAGTCTAAGTGCTCTTGCGGGAATGGATGCATATCTCTTCGCAAGGGCTTACGGATTGCCCAGTGTTGGTCGGGTCTATGAACCTGACTACAATACAGATCTGTTTGTCTCGCAGGTGGATTAGTTTTAAGATACTTGTCAAAATCACCATCATATACTACATCAATTACACTAGGTCTAACATAGGATTGAGGTTTATATAATTGTTGTACTCTTGGCTCAGTTGATTTAGCACTTCGATATTGCTCTAACTGCAAAAAATCTGCCATCGACATAAAATAATATTCTATACCCAGACTTTCTAATATTGTTTTTATACCGTATATTAACGCATAATCTCGCATCTGATGCCATTTAAAATCAGACCAATATTTTTTAACAAGATCTTTTGGTATTTTAGGTTGTGAAAATATGTTTCCAGGAGTAACCCAGAATCCATCTTGATACCAAGACATTCTTGTAACTCCTGTCCACATTATACAATAAACGTCATTGCCCTCAGGAGGATTACGATGTATACATTCAACGACACTATTGTATATAAATGAATTACATCCTCCAGATTGTGCCCAATTCTGGAAGTTCGCAAATTCCTTAGCTAAAATGTCAGCCCAAGTAATCCAATCGTAATGAGTAAAACTACAACCGAATGTGTATAGTTTTTTATTCTCATATAGTTTCATACTATTAATTATCTAGACTTGCCTTGGCCTCGATATAGTTTATGATTTGCTCGGGTGTGTTTATTTTTAGGTCTTGATAGATTGCTAGAACCAATACTGGTACGCTTTTTGGTTCCCATTCTGTTTAGTGTCATTTTTGTGTTTGCGCTGCCGCCCGGACGTTTTGCCATAGCACTTACTCCTTGTTATATAAGTACATTATTAATGGAATATTTAGCGAGATACTGATGATTTTTTGTAATGACCTAGTATTTAATATAGTAGATAAAAGATTTACATGGGTCAATGACCACACAATACCAGACAACACCAAAGTTTGGGGAGAATGGATATGGACTGGCAACATTAACATCATTAAGGACAAAGTTAATAAACTGCTAAACACAAATATCCCTCACATCTTTGTTATGATAAACGAATCCAATCATCCAGAGCTAGTAGATGTTATTAAAGAATATCAAGACGAACCTAGACTAATGTTTTTTGGAGACTTTCTCCCAACAATGACTGATTTAACAAACCACCGACCTTCTATTAGTTGGTTTGTTGAGCCAACCAACTATTATTCATCAAACAGCAATGGCTGGAAAAAGAATTCTCATCAATGGGCCATAGATCTTAGAAAGAATTTGATCAATGATTATAGTCCCAACCGTCCTAAGCTATTTGATGCACTGCTGGGTATGCAAAAACACAATAGAACTTTTGTTTACGATGCTATCAATAACAATACTAGATTAAAAGACCTAACATTTCTAAGTTACTTCAGAGAAAAAGACGGAGAATTAGAAAAGGGTACGTGGAAAGCTCTAAACATGCCACAATACCATGCCTGGCCTGACGGGGATAATTTCTGGATTACACATTCCAGTAGCAAAGTTCCAGGACCTAGTCTAGGTTTTAGAGCAGTGTCTCGATATAGTGTAGTTCCTTGGGACTTGTACAATCAAAGTTATTATTCCATTGTTGCTGAAACCAGTGACCATAGCACATATTCTCAATTTACTGAAAAAGTTGCAAAGCCAATCATTGGGCGTCGACCTTTTGTTGTGTTTGGTGGATATCGATATCTAAGAAATTTACGTAGACTAGGATTTAAAACCTTTAACGGAATTATTGATGAAAGCTATGACGAAATTGAAGTTTACGAAGATCGCTGGCAGTGTGCAGTGGATGCACTAACAGCATTGAGTTTTGAAGATCCTGAACAAATATATCACAAGACTGAAAAAATAAGAATACATAATTACAAGCATTTCTTGAATACCAACTGGCATCAGCATGTGTCAGACGAGCTCAATAATATCTTAGGATAACTCGATGATCAACTATGATTTACATCCAGAACTTCCCAAGTTCTGTGTGCCTTATATCAGCAAAACCTATCTATCCATTGCTGAACCTGGGTTTATAACTGCTATTGCAAAACACAATTTGCAAAAACAAATAGAATATTATAAACGATTGCTTCCAGAGCATGCTCAACTAGTACTTGATGGTAGTCATGATGGTTTTTCAACAACTGAAATGCGTTTGTTGTTTGATAAGTTTAGACAGACTGTGGTAAACTACACAGGACAGGTTAATGTACTAACCTGCGAACCCAATCACCACGACGACATATTCTTTCCTAGCTGGTTGTATCGATGTAACACAAGATACCAAGGGCAACCATTGCCCACAATAAGCAAACGTCAGTATCGTGTGAGCAGTTTAAACAGACAACCTGTAACACATAGGATTTATTTGTACTATCTACTCAGTCAACGTGCGTATTTTAATGACATGCTGTTTAGTTTTGGCGGGCTATTAGACAACTACAATAACGAAACTATAGAATTGAATAATGATAGATTGGAAGATCTGCCTGTTGAAGTATTCGAATGGGTTAAAACTAAACCTCCTATGATACCTATTGAAAATGACGTAGATACCAGTAATGTTGAAGGTAATCCCGGAGATCATTCATGGCTTCATCCAGCATTCACTGATAGTTATCTAAATATTGTTACAGAAACACACTGGGGATCAGTTTTCTTCAGTGAAAAAACATTTAAACCTCTGGTAGCAGGGCAACTGTTTATGATGGCAGGCGGATATAAACAAACAAGATTCTTAAAACAGTTGGGCTTTGAAACTTTTGATGATGTATTTGACGATCATCTATACGAATGGTTTGTACAAATAGCACCACGAATGGAGGGTCTGGTACGCACTTTGGACATTCTATATGACAACATTGAAGAAATATACTTTAGTAAAACTCGTGAACTTGCGTACAATCAAGAGTATGCTGTTAGCGATAGTTTTAGACAGCGTTTAACTCGTGAACTGCGAGATCGAGGATTAGTTGATGATTAAGGTTTTTACCTTTTATGCAAATACACTGGATAATATTTTTGTAGGTTCATTTGAACCAATGAAGCCAGGACTACCAGGCTTTGTTGACTGTTATACTGATTGGTTTGCCTACAGCAAAGAGTTCACACCATCAAACAATCTTGAAGAAGTGCTAGCACAGGACATAAAGATCGCTTGTGTTCCTGAATACTTTGATCGCATTGCACCAGACTTTGATCACACACCGTTTGATTTAATTCTCATCACAGTTACCGATCATACACACTACGAATCACTTAGTGAGTGGATCGAAAACATGAACATCAAACGCTATCTGATTGCATTAGGTGCAGTTGAAGGTTACGATGTTCCGGACCGTTGCTTTATTAGACCATGGTATGTGTGGGAAATAATGCGTAATAGCGAAGTACGCGATTGCCCTCTTCAAGAACCTGTGTTTATGTTTGAAAGTTTGTTGGGAACACGAAAAGATCACAGAGACTTCGTGATGAGTAGATTATTTCAAACCAAACTATTAGATCAGAGTATTGTCACATATCGAGAAAACTTTAGTCACGGTGAGTTTGTATCAGAAAAATTTCGAAACTATCTACATGGGCAACATATTCCTTATCCGTACGTGAGTCCTAATTTAGATCCTGCATGGGAAATAGAAAATGACGCACACAGTATGGAGTTTGATAGTTGCCCTTCGCCAATAAAAACATGGACTATCCCTTGGGATATACTTGCTCATGCACGTTATAGTATTGTAACTGAAAGTTATTCGCATCGTACATTTTTAATGAGTGAA